>Ga0265798_10000138_pt1 | contig 141554 bp, 137 predicted proteins | sample P3T30metagenome_FD_192430 | JGI IMG/M metagenome (GOLD analysis project Ga0265798, IMG submission 192430) | Plant litter microbial communities from East Loma Ridge, Irvine, California - P3 T30 | ecosystem: Environmental > Terrestrial > Plant litter > Unclassified | place: USA: California...
CGCGCAGCCCGCCCGCAAGAAAAGCAAAGCGGTGTGAAAGGCCCACCAAGTTAAGCAGATGACATAGATTACTGTATTTGATCATTCTTCATTCTGCGTCTTCTCCAAGATCCAACTTATACTGATCAGAAAACGCCAGTGTGCGTAATCGACCTAGATTCCCGAGGACCTGAGCTGGTTTCTTGGCCTGATGGGTATACTTCACCTGACGTGACCACTGATATCCCGTCTCTTCCTTGGTAAAAGGCCACTGTGAGCCTACAGCGTACTGCTTCAATGTATCCAAGTATCTGCGCCCTGCAACATCCAGAATGCCCATCCAACCATACTATTCCTCCCCATCCATCCTCCACATCGCCCCAGTATATCCGCACATCATCAAACGCTCGTCGCATCGTCCTCCCCACCCCATCACGACCGTCCCGTCGAATTCCTAACCTCATCAGCTTCAACCATCCATCCCAAAAATCCCCCACACAACTATCACTCACCCCCCCTCCTGCGCCGCATTCCACGTCCTCACAAACGCCCTCTGCGTCTTATCCGCATACTTCTCCGCACTAACTTCCTTGACGCCGACTTTCGCGCCGTCCTTTGTGAAGACTACGTTTTTCTTTTCGAGCTTGTGCACGCCGCGTGAGGCGAGTTCGTTGGTGTAGAGGAAGATCTGGCGGGGTCGTTAGTGTGCTGGGTCGGGATGTGTATGTGAGATGTGGGATGTGGGATGTGGGATGTGGTTGCTTACTTGGTAGCCTATCCACGCGATTCCTCCTACGACGGCGAAGAGGACGAGGAGGGGAAGGAGGTTTAATGCGCCCATGGTGACGGGTTGTGTTGTGACGTAGTGGTGCGAGGAACGGTTGTGGTGGTGGGGTTCGTGAACGAGCGTGTAGTCTTTTGTAGTCGCGGCGCAATGTGAAGCGTGTTAAGAAGTGATTCGATAAATATAAGTATGTGATTGCAGAGACGTTTGACGTGAAAAGCTCTCAGTAGTGGAGATTCCACCGACGGGCCATGTGGCTTGACACGTGAAACGATCTGCTGCAGATGGCATGCGGGCTCGCTTGGCGAAGTGTCGCGAATCGCAGTCAAGCTTCGCTGATCACCCGAGAACCAGCCCGTCTCCACACTACTGTCGCGTGGTTACGCTGCGAATCTAAGCACTATCATCGATTTGAGACGAGCAGTAGACTGCATTGCTATGAGGTTTGAGATACATTGCACTACTCACATTCACAGCTGTACAAAGTTTACCCTGTCAACTCAGTCTATTCATGCACACACAAACACCGTCTAACCACCCTATCATACAATCCCCCGGCCCCAGCATCTCCATCCCATCCCACCTTCACTCCTCCTCCGCACCAACATCATCAATCGCCATCTCCTCCCGCGCGCCATGCTCTTCAGCCTCATGCACAATCTTCTTCCAGCCCAGCTCCTCCGCCGCATCCTTGACAAACTCAATCGTCGGGAAGTAATGCTCGTTCTTCTTCATCGTCGCCACCCACGGCACATTGTCAAACGTCATGACCTTGAGGCGGAAATATTCGTTGTCGGCGATTTTCTTGACTTCGCGGAGGAAAGTGGTGAGGTCGGGCGTGGGGACGTTGTTAACATGCGTGAGGAAATTTGTTGGTGCAAGCTGTGAAATATGTTAGTATGTGTTGTCGAAAGTGGAGATTTCAGAAAATACTTACTCCGTACATGTACGCCGGCGAGCCACGCGCACGGCTGGATATATACACGTCGGAATGGATCTTGCTGATCTGCTGACGCACAGCCTGGTGCGGCCGATGCAGTGTGGCGCCACAGAAGCTCACCATGCGCGCCGTCTCAAGATCCTCCGTCGCAACCGTCGACACCTTGATCGTCTTCTCTTCGCGCTTGCGTACGATGACGGCCTCGAGGAATTGATGATTGTACATGACATCCAGATCAGGAGAGCGCGTGACGAGGTTGCCGTTGAGCGTGAGCAGGACGTCGCCCTCGAGCAGACCGTCACCGTGGCCGGAGTCGACTTTGCGGACCATAAAGAGCTGGTGACGTTCTGGATCAGCTGTTTCCGTCTGCTCAATCCATTCCTCCGAAACGCCCATGACGCGCGCTTGGCTCATCTGGACGGTTTGAAATTCGACGTTGAGAATGCGCAGCTTGGGTGTTTTGCCGCTCTTGATCTCGTTGAGAACGGGTAGAAGGTTGGGCGTCGCGAGACCGAGATGGTATTCGACGTCTTTGCCGGTGTGGGATGTGCGCTCGCCGAGGTAGGAGAGCCAGAGTGCTTGGACGGTGCCGTCCTCTGCTATGAGAACGCCCGAGCCACTGTGCGAGGCTTGATTTGTGTCGACAGTGATGGCATCGAAGTTGGTTGCTCGGTAACGAGGGGTGGTGGCGCTTGCTGGAATGGCAACCGTAGTAATGTCGGTAACAACAGTCTTCGCTACGACCGGGCGGAAATTTTGATTCAGCCCGAAGAAGATGGTCTCATCGCCCTTTTTGATAAACTCGGTTGCGAATTTGGGCGTCTTCACGGGTGCCGTTACTAGCGTAGGGTCGTATTGGAGGACTGCGTAGTTTTGTAGGGGATGGAGGAAGACAACCTTGGCGTCGATGAAAATGCTGTCGGCGATGATCAACGAGATGTCGCAGAGATCGTATGGTAGGATCGCTCGCGAGACGATGACAAGACCTTGTTCAGCGTCGACTACCAAACCGTAGCCCTGCTTGTTCATCTTAGGGAAGCCGTCAAGCTTGATGGGCATGGACACATGTACGCGCACGAAGCTACGAACGATGTCGACAGCCTCAGGGTAGTTTGAGCTCATCTTGACGAAATTTGCACGTCGAGGAACAGGCGGCACGGCAGGGACGGGGTCCGCAATTGGCTTAAAGTCCCACAGTCCGGTCGTGTCGTTGCGCACCGCTATCCGTATCTTTGCATGCCAATGACGGTCAATAGCTGTGATACTGGTGTTAGAAGTGTGCAAGTCGCGCAGATGCTTGTACTGGATGACGACGCGTTTCTTGTCAGGAATCTTCTTCATTACTTGGATGAAAGCGTCTAGATTTGGCGTCGGCTGGTTGTCCACCTCCTGGACCAGCCAACCAGACGCATGGCCATCGGCAAATCGGAAGGAACCTGCTGCCTCGCAAACATATACGCCCGCGTTCTTCAATGAGATAGCATACAGACGTGCCTGTTGGTAAGACAGGTCGTGGAAAGAAGCTCCTGACACCGAAACGAAGCGGTCCGGAGTGATGGCATGCAGATCGCCGATGTCGAGCTCCACGTCCATATTCTCGCCAGCACGCTGTATCGAGACAGAGATGCTCTTGCCCACGTTGTCGTCCAATATCGAGTCTAAACGCACGAACTGGGTGATGAACTCGCCGTTGACCTTGAAGAGCACGTCACCCTCTTCGATTTTCGTGGAAGCAGGACCCTGTGGGAGGACGACCTCGGCGACGAGCATGCCTGTTTCCTTGGGAAACTGTGTGCGTATATCCTTCTCCAGTTCGGGTGAGAGGCCTAACCGCCGGCACTCGTCGAAAGGCTTCAGGATCCACTGCGTCTGGACTGTGCCTCGTGTGACGTGCTCGCCGCGCTGGATGAGTTCGAGTGCTCGGAGTGGTCGGTCGAGTGGGAGGAAGTAGTCGGTCGCGGCGCCATCTGCCCGGCCACCGGCTTGCAGAGCCACTGCGAAGCCGTCTCGGTTGACGACAGGACTGCCTGAGCTACCGCCGCTCGCAGCTGCGGCTGCCTGGATGTAGTTGGTATTGAAGTCGGAGTAGCCCTCGCCGTACTCGGGCGCATTGCGGTCCAGACGGCTGATGACTCCGGACAGGATGCTGAGCTTCTCGCCGGCGTCGTTTCCCACCACGCGGATCTCGACGCCGACTTTGGCGAAGTCTGGGCGCAGCGGGAGGGCGGAGACGGCCATGTACTTGATAGCCTTGGGGTCGAAGCGCAGGATGCCGAAGTCGTGGACGGGGTCGCGGTAGACGGGGTAAACGTCGCACTCCTCGTGGTTGTCGAAGATGCAGTAGCCGATGAACGGCCCAGCGCCGACGACGTGGCGGTTGGTGAGGATGTAGCCCTTCTCCGCGTCCACCACGAAGCCCGTCGCCTCCGAGGCCACGGCCGGGTCTGTGTCGAAGGAGCATGTCTGGCAGAAGTGGATGGACACGACGCTCTTCACCACGCCCTCGATCGTCTTCTGCCACTCGGCCGTGTCGTGGGCTGCGGCGGCCATGGGCAGCGCCAGCGGCTCGTCGGAGCTGTACACGCTGTGCGCATCGTCGAGGACGTCCAGCTCGGGCGACTTCGGGATGCCGTTGCGCGCGTGCGGCTCGGTCTCGGGCTTGAGCTGCTTCATCGGGCGGTCGGCGGAGGGCGAGGTCGGTGGTTGCTTGCGCTTGGTGCGGGCTTCTGGGGTCGAGCCATTCTGGTCCATGAGAGGACTGGGACTGTGTACGCTAGAGAGGCGCTTGCGTTCAGTCACTCCAGGCAGTGACTTGAGGGGCAGGCGCGGGAGTGTGTGCGGAGGAAGGAGTCGAGAGGTGAGCGGCGGCGAGCGTAGGAAACTTCTTCTGCAGGCGGCGAGTGAATGACCAAGAAGGTGCATGCCAATAGAAGGCGCTAGATGGGCGTAGTATAAGAGGCAGCCACGACTCGCGATGTGCTGCAAAGACTCACACGGCGCAATTGGACATGTATTGGAGCCAAATTGGGACGGCTCGAGAGAAGACGTGAGGCGTTCCTGAACAGCCTGCATTCGCGCCCGCGGATCCCTGCACAACGTCGCAAACCATCGTCATTGGTGCCGAAAAGTTCCACTTCCACCCACTCTACAGAGAAGAGGTGTTCTCTCTGCATTTTCCAAGCGTATCACAACGAGAAAGATGGAAGCTTAATCAATGATAATCAGTTCCGTAGCTCCCAGCCAATAACGGGATAATGCCATAGTCAACGACCTCGCCAACCAGCCAGCCATCCAGCGAAGAAGCCGTCCAAAGCTCAATGAAAACGTCTTGAAAATCAAGCCCTCACCATCAGGCCTCTCAGTCCCCTAGACCTCGTCCTCAACATTCTCCTCCTTGACATCCTCCTTGACAACCTCCTTGACATCCTCCTTGACATCCTCCTTCACCGGCGACGCCTCACCCTTCTTCTTGCGACCAGCAGCAGCCTTCTTAGTAGGCGTGCCCTCACCCTCTTCATCCTCAGCCTTAGCCTTGCGCTTGCGGGGAGTAGTCTTCGGCTTGTCTGGCGTGTCGCCCTCGGCTGCCGCAGGCATGAGAGCCTCACCCGCCTTGATCTTCTCGATGTCACCCTTGTGCTTCTCCTTCAAGCGCCAGAGGAGCTTCCTGCACGAGACGATGCTGCGGCCTGCGGGGATGGGCGCGTTCTGGGTGCGTTAGTGGATTGGATGTGAGACGGGAGGATGACGCACGGCGATCTTGGCTTCGACTTTGCCGTCGTTCTCGCAGAGCACGATGAGGTAGGCGATCTGTATTGTGTGAGTGGGGATCAAGATGTATGGAGGGAAGGGTGGCTCGCCTTCTCGGCATCAGACCAAGCGGCGCCGCTGGCACCCGTCTTGTTCGGGGTTTTCTGCTCGGTGTCTGACATGTTGGCGATACTGAGACTCGCGTATGCGTGTGTGCTTGGTGCTTTGGAAGGCTGGACAATGGGTATGGAAGATGATGAAAGTGGGAGGAAAGTTACCAAGCAGGAAGTGCAGGCGGTTGCGTCTTTCATGGGTTCTGAGCGGTGAGGAGACCGGTAGGATACCTTAAACTCACCGTCACCTTGACTTACTGTGCAAGTGGGAGGGGTCTCGAAGTGAAGGCGGATGGTGATAAGGAACATGGATTCTGTTCATCTTCACACTGTGCTGACGGCAGGCAGCGGGGATACGTGACCTTGTTTCTCATGGTACAGATTGTCGTTAGTGCATTTAGATCTAGATCTGTTGCCAGCTGCATGAAGTGAAGAGGAGGGGATGATGGTGAAGCCATCCACGTCGCCCATCGCCTTCTGTGAATTCGAATACAGCACACATGCCACGTACCATTGGATCTCGGGGTGAAAAAAACTGTCTCATCTCTTCCGGTTTTCGATGGCAAGAAAGCAGAGGGGACCGAGGAGGAGTCCAAATTACCTACCAGAGCACATGAAGCATTCGGGGGTGAGCCTTATTGGCATACTGCGAACAATGGCGACCGAATGGTTCCAGGGTCAAATCTGTCAAAGTAGAACCAGAACACAGTGAGTATACCGAGCGGATCGGGCATCCGATGGCCGCCGCGAATTTCATAAAGAAAGGCCAACGTACGAGCCAGGAGTAGCCTTGGGCACCTTGTTCAAGGTGCGGTTGACCTGGTCCTGAAGCGCAGAGACAGTGATGAATCGCTTCTCGCCGTTTAAGTTCACACCGTCGAACCGCGATCTTCTCCTTGACCTTTTCTTCAATTCATCGAAAGCACGAAGTTGAGACACCATGTCATCATCTGCGAGAGAACCTTCCATTACTACTCCTCTCCTTGGCCATCTTGCACCGAAAGTACAAAGTTGAGAAAGCAAAGCCTTATCGGTAACAAGATTGTCCAGAAGAATCTCCTCGGTGATCAACGTCGGTAAGGGCGTTGTCGATGCACTCGCGGCAGTATTGTCTTTTGTCATCGATGTGTGTTCAAGGTGAAGTGATAATGCGCCTGTCCTAGAAGACTAGCCCGGATGGGCCTGGCGAGAGCCAAAAAGGATTACAATTCTTTTTGACTAGAGCTGCGGATGATGAAGGCTGGATAGTATCCAAATGGTCTGGCTGAGCTCTGGGTGAAGCGAGCGGTCTCTGAGGATAGTCAGGAAGGCGCGAACCGTGGTTGTTTGCGGAGCAGGACGCACAGACCAGCACGCCGGTTCCGTTAAGTAGGCTGCCAGCGCCCTCATCACTCAGCACACGCTCTCTCACCACACTCTCTTACCACACTCGCCTACAAGCCCGCGAATACACCCAGCACCCACTCACCTCGAGAGTCGCGATCACGAGAATAACAGCAAATACACCCCCACGCGCATCCCCACACAAACAACATGTCGTCCTCGGTCTTCTACAAGTTCAAAAACAGCCGCGAGCCGGAGCGCATCCTCTTCGACGGCACCGCCATCAGCGTGTGGAGCCTCAAGCGCGAGATCATCATAGCATCGGGCCTCGGCGACGGCACCGACTTCAATCTGCACATGTACCCGCAAGAGGACATGAACGCCGAGTACAAGGACGACACCACCCTCATCCCGCGATCCGCCACCGTCGTATGCGTGCGCCGCCCATCACCCCGCGGCCAAGGCCGGGCTGCCCGCTACATCTCCGGCAAGCCCCCCGTGCGCGCCATTACGAAAGACACCACCAAAGCCGCCGCGCCTGCCGCCCCAACCGGCGCACCCCTCACCGAGGCCGACGCGGAGGCGGCATTTCTGGCAGAGTCGGCACAGGTCTGGGATGCACAGAAAGAGTCGCTGTCGCATGCTAAGCCCGTATACAACAACAACAACAACAACAACAATAAGAGCCGCAAGCCCGTCAACGTCCCGAATCACGACCCGCCCACCGGCTACGTCTGCAAGCGCTGTCTCGTCAAGGGCCACTGGATCCAAGCATGCCCCACCAACGACGACCCCGACTTCAAGCCCGTCTTCCAAGCGAAGCGCACCACCGGCATCCCCCGCTCCTTCCTCAAAACCGTCGAGAAGCCCGTCGACGAAGAAGCCGCCAAGGGCATCATGCTCAACGCAGACGGCGAATACGTACAAGTCATGGCAGACACAAAGACATGGGAGAAGTTTCAAGAGAAGGCGAATACCTCAAAGGCACAGGCAGCAAGCGCGGACGCCGCGAACAAGGAGATCCGTGATCGTGGACTGGAGTGTTCTATCGACAAGCGTCGCTTTGTCGACCCTGTAAAGACACCCTGCTGCGGAAAGACGTTCTGCCGCGAATGCATCGACAATGCGCTTGCTGACGGCGACTTGGTGTGTCCCAGCTGCGGGACGGAGGAAGTTCTGATGGATGATCTTGTTGCTGATGACGACATGGTATCTCAACTTCGTGCTTTTGATGAGGAGAAGGTCAAGGAGAAGATGGAGAAGGAGGAGCAGATCAAGGCAGATGCGCAGAATGAAGCAATTTCAGCACCTCAGAGTGCTCCAAATGACAATTCTACCATTTCAATAGCAGCGAATCTTAACTCGCCTAAAAATGGCAACGAATCTGACGATTCCGCTTCAAAGAAGCGCAAATCACCACCAACAGAAATCATGCCGCCTACTGCTCCCAAAGCGATGCGGCAAGCCAATCCCGCTTCAACTATCGAACAGACCTTCATCCAGGAGATGGAGGCACTAAAGAATGGCCAAGCGCCCTCAATGGGCATGCCCATGCCCATGGGCTTCAATCCGCAGATGGGCTTCCCGCCCCAATTCGGCTTCCCACAGCCAAACATGGGCTTCAACATGCCCTTCAACAACCAGCAGCAGCAACAGCAATTTGGTTTCAATAACCCAGCCAACATGGGTTTCGGCATGGGAATGGGCCCGAATCCCATGCAGAATCAGGGTTTCCAGCAGAATCCTGCTCAGCAGGCGAATTTGCCTCCAAATGAGGCTTATGATCGCCAGCCAGTCAATAATAGGAACAGGAATAGGCGCACTAGAGCGCCTGATTACAGGTATTTGTGAGGGGTGGGGAATGAGGGGGTGTTGGGCGTTCAGGGGGTAGGGGATCTCAATGTACATTTAGCGAATACAATTCACTTGCATCATAGCATCACACTACTTCCTGTCTGTCTTCGCAAGGTGATGTACTGCTTCTATCTACATCTTGATACAGGTGTCTGTATAGCTCCGCAGCGTGTACAGCACGCTCCTGGCATCGATCAGAGACACATTGGCTACTGCTTCTGTCAACTCCTTGATACTGGCTTCTGTATAGCTCCGCAGTGTGTATAGCACTCTCTCCGCACAACCGTAGAAACATCAGCTACTACTTCTATTAATTCCTTGATACAGGTCCATGTGCAGTTCCGCAGTATGACCAGCACACTCTCAACATTGATCATGGAAACATCGGCCCGCAAGTGAGAACATGCCTTCTTGCCAGAACCAGCACCTGCGCACTGCTCAGCCCAAACTTTGTGCCAATGACAGATAGACGACCAAAGAGCCAGTCGCGCTGTGCCTGTGGAACGGTGTCTGCATTCGCTGCCACGTAGAGCGGCCAAACCAATGAGTACCCGCCAAACGCTTCCGCCGCTGCGAAAGAAATGTCAGCGAAGCCCCGAAAAACCTCCACGACGTATGACTTACCGTTTTGTTCCTGTCCCATTGCCTTTGCCACAGTTTGTAATTCGTAGTCCAGGTGGAAGGGCACACAAGCACTGATGTCGTCTACCATCTTCTGTATCACGTACGCGCATTGATTGTACTCTCCTTCTTCGTCCACGTGGCCACCGATGCCGAGCCAGTTGATACACGCCATCATCACTCTCCGGCAGAATATTCGGCATATACGATAGTCGTTGACGATGTTGGCCAGCGGAACGTCGTTGTAGATGTGTTGTTCGCCGGGCCACTTTTCTGTAATGGCGAGGTCTTCTGGCGCGGGTATCTCGTTGACTACGCCGATGGTGCTGTGCTGCCACTCAGATGGTAAGGTGTTGTACCAGGCAGCTAGATTGTTGTCGACCATTTGCGCGAATTCTAGGATCTCTCTTGCGTCTGATTCGTGTGCGGCATCGCGTGGTGTGGTCGTGAGTGAGTCGGCACGGGCACGCAGGCGTGGTAAGTCTATGCAGATTAATGTGAGGCGGTTCGCGACGTTTTCGTCCTTGAAAGAGCCGTTGCCTATCCAGCCTTGCGAACTTGGGAAGTCTTCGACGGGTTTTGAGCGTTGGACACAGCTGGTAATCTGGAGCTATCAGCTTCGTCGCTCATCGATATTTTGCCACAAGACGAACCATCATTGTCCGGACCGCTCGGAATATGGCATGGCTCATCTCGTCGTCGAATTGGTCCGTCCCTCTCAGCTTGGTCAGGGCTACTGCACCGTCGACATGATTGCCCCAGGCGACAATGGTGTCGTCGGTAGACATGATGGTCTATTGTTCGTCAGCATAAACTCCACCAAGTCGCATAACTGGAAGAAAGCAACTACTGAAAACCTTGCAGAGGCAACCATCTTACTGACCTCATACAAGGAAAACATGAGAATAGCGAGGACTGTCTCATCGCTCTTCGACATCACGGGATCCTTTAGGTCATCGTTGAGTTTCTTGAGGGCGCGGCCATAGGTGGACACCGCTTCGCGGAGAAGATCTTGTCGACCGGGATAATGGCCACATGTGGCCATTGCGACGGCGGTCGTAGCGAGGTGGAGTACTGACGAGGGACGAGCTCGGGTGTAGAGTGGAACGAGATACTCTAAATAGCCTCGCGTTGATTCAGCTTGTTGTGGTAGGGCGATGAAGTTCTTGAAGAAGAACGGAATGGCTTCGTATTCTGGAGGCATGGTAATCGTGGCAGGCACGCCAGGAGGGAGAGTCCATATGAAGTTTTCAAAGTCGAATATCTGCTCGATTGGGAGTGGATTTTTTTCAGTGGGGGTGAAGGCAATGAGCTGGTCTCCGCTTTCATCTGATGGTCTACGAGATGCGCTGGAGTTGTCGATCTGAACCAAGCTTGCGTCAACCGAACTTTCGAATTGCGCAGAAGGTGATCTAGCTGAAGTCAGTTAGAGCTTCCTAGAGTCGCAAATTCGAGCCCAAGATGTAATGTAAAGTTGACGAGCATTTGGAGATGTCCATTCAAGCTTAGTGCATCCCTGCACAATGTTCCAGGTGCATGAAAAGCTAGCTTAATACAGCACATGCGCCTTGTGTGGGATAGAAATTATCAGACTGAAGAGACTTACCGATGTGGTGAAGTATGCGAGCTTGAGCCTGCCGTACTACTCCTCGAGGGCGCCAATCCTGTCGTCTTTTTCGCCTTCCGAGCCATGGCTTTGTTCTCGTCTCGAAAGACCAAATCAAAGTCATCCGGATAACCAGGACAATCCCGTCCCGATTTCTTGCAGTTTCCGCATGTTGGTCGTTTCTCGTCGCACTGCGGAGGTCACGTTAGTAGCCGAGCAAGTAAAGCTTGCGAGAACGGTCTCGCAAGTACGCCCGTAAGTGTGGCAATGGAATCGGTCTGACCTTGATCCTACGGCTTTTGCACATGCCACAGCCCTTACTGGGCTTCCCAGTGTAAACCATTGTTGTATAAGAGTAAGCAAAAGAGTGCAAGAAAAAAAATGACCACCTGTTAATACCAGCAACCGCAATGAAACCCGATCCTTTGCAGTCCAATATAAACAATGCTCAGCAATGATGACCTCCCAAGTGTACACAGGCAGCACTGCCTCCAATCGACTCGTCTACCGTGTAATGGTCTACGTACGGATCCTTCAGCTCGAAGTCTTCGATAAGCTTCGAGGATGAAAGATGGCCTGTCTCACCAACCGAGCCACACAATTCACCCGCAACGCTTGGAGAAGATTGACGTAGTCACTGGCCGCGGCGGTCTGTTGTCGTGGCCAAAGATGCGCTTTCGCAAGGCGAGCCTCAATCAGGCAATAGTTGGGTGTAAGCGAGCGGGATATCAGATTTTGAGAGAACAATGAACAAATACACCTATGGCAGAGGAGTAATCACGATGTCTTGGACTGCATGTTCGAATCGGAAATGGAAGAATTGGCGCTCCGTCGGCTGCGATTGCTGTCCGCACGCGAACCAAACTGTCATTGCATGATGGTGATGGAAGAGTCTTCGCAAGGTCTACCTAAAGGGGAAAGGCGCGACTCATCCACACGTGGCGCAGCAACGTTCCTGAGATTACAGATGTATCCACCCGAGCGCAAAAGTAGGCGAGGCGCTTTCAAAGATTGCTGCCTGAATTCTGTGCTCCTCCCGTACGTAAGCATGTACGCAATGCGAATCTCGCATTCGTTTGAGCGCACTCGTGGGTCTGACAGACGATTCCCCTGAACGACAAGACCGATAGCCGTCCGGACATGACGGGGATGTCGGTGAGATACCATAATGCGCCCCAGTAACGCGCAACTTCAAGGCTATTCGCATTCATGGTGGTCATACACATGCTCGGGACGGCGCAATGCGCTCGGTGAGGACGATACACCGATCCGACATTTCTATTCAGAGGGCTTGGCATTACACGCTTGCAGCGATGTCGATGAGATCTGGGAACGAGGAAAAGGAACTTCATTGGACAAGAGACGAGTGGATAAATAGCCGACTGGAAGATCGAGGAGGATTTTGCGCTGCAACAACGACGCCCTGCGCGCGACATTCCGGACACGCCTTCCGACCAGCAAGCAGGTCATCTTTCACCGGTTGCGTGGCCTCATTGACAGTACGGAAGCACGAACGTCGACTGACGGAGGCAGCATGCGAGAATAGAATGCAAGAGATGAACAAAGTGCTTAGATTGGAGCTGCCATCAAAGAAAAAGCGGTCGTCCCTGAACAAGCTTGGGCAGAGAATGCAGCTTTGCCCATGCGCTCATTGCAACTCCTTTTGCAGAACATCTACTAGAATGTAAGGTCTTTCTCCTGAGTATGTCAGACATAGGTTTCCAGGATACCGGTACGTAGGTGGCTCGCCGATGAGGTATCGTGAACAAAGAGGTTGCTAAGTTCTGGAACGTGGGGACAAAGGACATCGCTGGGCACGCTCAAAGCCCACGACCCGGTCGTGGCTACACGTGGGTGCGATGCGTGACTGTTTTACTTTTGCTCACTCCCTACACTCTTTTCACAACGCGAATCTATACAGGACACTTGTTTGTACGTGCCAATAATCTGGGAGCACGATCTTTACACCTCAAACCGCCATCACGATGCCACAAACCAAGACCAGAAACCCCCTCAGCATCAATCCAACACCTTTCAAGTCAAGCCATCTTTCAATTCCACCGTCCCCTTGTTCACCGCGCACGCCACTCACTCCTTTCTTGACCCTATCCAAGACCACCGCATCACGACGTCCCCAGAGCACCGGCGTCTACCTTCCACAATCCGCATCCGACGCGCCTTCACCCCCGCTATCTTGGGTCTGGCAATGCCACCAATGCCACCGCAGCTACCACCTCGGTGTGACGCGCCGCTGCCTCGAAGACGGACACCAGTTCTGCTCTGGCACGACAGCAGTCAAGTCATGGCGCAAGCCCGTACAACAACGACGTACACGCCGAAACAAAGCCTGCGCAAGCGAGTTCGACTACCAGGGCTGGAAATCATGGGGACGCTGGCGTAGAAGCGGAGCTCGAACACAAATGTCCGACACTCTGTCCAAAGGGCGAGTGAATGTCCAGCCAGAGCTGAAGAAAGACTGCTGGAACATATGCGACTACCCCAGTGAATGCCGCTGGGGCAAGAAATTCGGCATACATACTCCAACGCCCAATATTTCCACCTTCTTCGAGCTAGAAATCTGCAGCTTGCCAGTCACACCCGAAGATGCGCCCAAGAGCCCCGAAGAAGGCGTGCTGAAGATAGAGAACGTCGAAGCTGTGGGCCTGGAGCAAGACAAAGCTGATTTCTGGGGCGCGCTGATCGCTAGCGCGAAGAGGAGGAAGAGCAGTGCTGGTATTTCTCCATTGGCGGTTGTCACCGAGGAAGCAGAGGAGAAGGACGAAGATGACGATGTAATCATGAGCAGTCCGTCCTCGTCGTCCGAGTCCTCGCCGTCGACTTCGCCTACGGATACACCAGCGTCGGTCGGTTCGGCGGCTATGGAGATGCTCAAGGACTTGATGCAGCGCAAGACGAGTAGGCGAGACAAGAAGAGTACGGCCCGGGCTTCGAACAGGGAACACAACTACACGCTGCAGATCCCTACTCTAACGGTCCCTAAACCGGTGCTCAATGTCAAGGGAGAGGAGCAGGTGGTGATGAACGATTTGGAGGGATTCGAGCCGCTGGAGAGAGTGAAAAGTCGGAAAGACTTGAACTTGATGGGTACGGTGGGTGGATTTTGATGTTCTACTGCGAAGTTATATAGGAAGTAGAGTTTGTAATACTAGAGAAGCAATCGATCATGATATAATTGGACACGTAACGCTGGCTGATTATACAATGCGAGAGCATCTCTTCATAAGATTCAACGCCTGTACATATTACTGCGAAGTTTCACAAGAGGCAGATTGGCAATACACGACGAGGAGACGTTTGAATAGAGACCACACAGCAGACTAAAGTAGCCATAAGGTGGACGCAATATTTAAGCCTTTGTTGTCTATCAAAAACTCCATGCATGCCTTCTTGAACGCCCAAATCAATCGACATCACACGTGTGAAAACGGCGTCCTTGTGGCCTCTGTCTGCAGTGCAAATCGCACTATTAGCAGGACCAACGCCATCGAAAGTGCCGAACCATATCCTTTCGCGACCCCATCGATGTGGAAATACAAGCTTTCTCCGAACTGGCACTTATACCAAATTCCACAGCGCTTGCAACAGTCAGTAGTACGGCTGCTATAAGTGGTGGAGGCCTACGATACTAGTACCAACTAGGCTAGTTACGTACGGTAGTAAAGGAAAAGGTATAGATTACTATTAGGAGTAGTAGTACTGCTAAGAATTAAAACTACTATATATACGTAAATAGGCTCTGATTAGCCTAGAGCGCTTACTAAGGCGTAACCCACCCCTAGCGTTCACTCCAACGTAGACCTAGACTACCCCTAGCTACCCCTCCACGAACGCGTCGCGAACGGGCAGGCAACAACCTATCGCAAATTAGGTAAAAATTTGCTATATTAGCTAACTAGAATAGGCCCTCTAGGCCGTTGATTGTTCCTACAGCTCTACTGCAATTTCGGCTATATATACGTATTCCATGACTCCTGAACGATTACCACTACGGCTGCTATACTGCTTCGGGAAGCTTTATCTACTTACAGCTTAGTACTGCCGTAAGCAGTAACAGTATCTCATAGCAGTGCGTACTGTTGCAAGCGCTGGTTTAATTCCAAACACTCCCACGTTACACATTATCACGTATTCTTTGAGTAACCGTCATATGTCGTTCCAGTACACCTAAAGTACGAAAGCTGAAGCCGCGAAAGAGAGAACGATCTGGAGCCATGAAATTGTCGTTGCGCTGGAGTCAGATGACTTGGGTACGTTATTGGTCGCTACACCGCCCATGTACCAGGAGCCGATGTCCGTCAATTCGCCATTCTGCGTGAGCATAGCAGCGTTGGCACCGACGTTCGAAACGTCCGAGCGGAAAGCGCCAAAGTAGCTGTAGTGCGTGATGTTGCTGTTCCAAGATCAGTATTTTGCTGCGTGATGGAATTGACTTCAGCACTTACGGCCAGCTATCGAATGTCCTTGCGCTCGTATTGTAGAACGACTGCGTCTCCGCCAGGCTCTGATGCGGATATCCGTATTCAGTTACCCACACTGTAAGATTGGGATATTTCGTCGTCACTTGTCCAATGTGGCTCGCCATGCCTTCGAAGTTGCCATACCTGAGCTGAAGTCAGTATATGTTTTGCGTTATAATAGAACTCTCTTACCAGTGAACAGGAATAAAGTCAGGATTGCATCCGCCCTTGCACGCATCAAAGAAATTCTCCATCCACGTCCATCCGCTCGCAGCACCAGTAACAGCAGGCGCGCCGAGCTTAACACCGAGTTTCTTGAGAGGCTCAATCTCGGCTATCCAGCGTTTAGCAGCGAGGTCAACAGGAAGGCTTGAGCCGCCGGTGGAGTGCCCGCCATCTGGTTCGTTGAATGCCAGGACATAGCTGATGTTTGCGCCACCGTCAATTTGTCGTTTCACGTTGTCGTAGAAGGGTGTTCCTGTGTCCTTGTCGCTCGCGCCCCAGAGCATGGGTACAAATTGGAGGCTTTTGTCGCTCGAGTAGGCAGATGAGGGGTTAGGACCGTAGTTATAGTACCTTTATACAGACGTCAGTACATGTCTCACGTGCACTTCGTTTCATACGTCAAACCCTCTTACCAGGTAGGATTTTTCGGGCCTGCAGTCCATATCCGATCGTCGCTGGGATGCTTGTCCGAGGGTACATAGCAGAGACCGCGCTTTGGTGAGAATGATTGAGCGATTGTGAGGGGAACTAGGGCCGCCGCGGCAGAGAGAGCTATCGTGCGCCGCATGGTGTGATACGATAATTTAGTGGGCGTTGTAACGATGCGCGTTTAACGGGAATATTGTCGAATAATGTTGAAGAAGTTGGGACCGTAGAAATCTTAATTATTTCCGAGCGATCGAGTACCAGCTGAGATTTACGCTGAATGTGTCCTGGTAGCGTACCAGACCTGAGCCGATCGCACTCGTCTACCACGTTATTGGAAGTCGCTCTTGCCTCAAGCAAAGTTCCAAGGTAGTTAAACAAGAAGTCGCAAAGTGACACCGCAAACGCCAAATGTCGAACGGAGCCAGCGTCTTCTGGGGACCGAATTTGTTTGAAGACGACAACGCAGATCAGAAAGAAAATGACTCGGCCGCAGCGCCATTTCTTATCATTCAGCTATGGAACGCTCGGCAACTTTGAGCCACCATATCGTTTTGCACCAGCGTGGTTAGTGTATTGTTACTTCTTGTACCTGCATGGCGACAGCTATTTCGGGCCGTGGCGTACGGATTTTAGCGGAAGATCGCGTCCAGATGCCGGATGCTTGTGGCGCCGTGGAGAACATGGCAATTGCCTGACGACAAAAAGCCTCAACACCATGCATGACCAGAACAGAGAGCACTTTGACATGTGTCAAGCATGTTCGTGCGATGGTGTTGGTGACATCTGCACGCAAGCTGGGCAATACTTACGCGCAGGGAACATGCGTCCCAACAAGCACCAGGTAAGCGAAGTGCGTGTCCGCGATCTACTACGAGGCTCGATTGTGTTCCAGAACGACGCACAAGTTCAGCTGGCAAAGTGCACAACATATTTCTCCATCATCACGGTCGCTAGAGACGTAGCTCAAACGAATCGTCGTGATTGTGTTATTATTATAGGCCTATTTCTACACCATCATAGAACAGATTCAGTATGTACCGCGGAGCCACAGGCCACCACATATATGATTACGAGTTATACCAGTTTTTCCAAGCCAACATACTAGATGAGAAAGAAGATTCGTTAAGGGAATCGATGCTGGTCTGGCTTTGTTTGTGTTCCAGCTCCAGCTACCGCCCATATGCAAATTCACACAACCGGCCGCCGTCTAGATACAAGACAGATGAAACCACGCATATGCTATGCTAGATTAGATGAATACAGAAGGAGCGACGTCGGCTACCAGCAGAATGCTCCTAAACTGGCCGGTTTACAAAAGGAAAGCGAGCTTTGGGTCTCGATGACTAATAGGCGTAGCCACCCTGATTGCCTCGAGGTGGTTGAGGCTGCCATGGGACATTGTTCGTAGTGCCCAAAGGCTGATGTGCGTCTGGGCTGTGATCCCTGTAATCGCTGAAGCTGTGGGTGTGGGACGGGGTCCGGCCAAAGTTCGAAGCATCGGCGAGCAGGACACCCTGATCACTGAGGTTCCGCTGTGGCTCGGGGCGCTGGTATGCTGTGTTCTGCTCCGAAAGAGGGACCTGATCGTAACCACCGGCGCGGGGGCCAAAGGGTACTGGAAACGAGCTGCGCTTGTTGCTGTGCTCTTGCGGATCCATGAGGAGCGAATTACGTGCGTCGAGGGGCGTAAGATTGTCAATGTCGCGCGCTTTCTCTGTGGGGTTGTTAGCAGGATCTCTGGATCATAGCAGACGGGAACTTACCAGCTTCCTTCCTCTTCTTGCGATGCGGATTCTCCTTGCAGCAGATGATGATGGCATTCACAGCGATGAGAATGGCCAGGACACCGGTCAGCGACGCTTGCACGACGACAAGGACAAGACCAGTGACTGTCTTGGTTGTCTGTGACATGCCGAGCTCCTCAACGAACACCAAAATGCAAACGACTGACAACACGCGAACAACTTGAATGACAATATTGATCCAGTTACCAGACTTGAGCGAGTATGGTCGGGACCAGAGCAGGACGATAAGTAGCATGGCTTCGACAATGAGTTGACCGGCAGCCTGGGCAAGACCATGGCCATCTGCTCCAGCAATGACACATCCACGAGCGAACATGTAGACGATGGCGGGAATGAAGATCCACCAGTAGTTCTTCTTGTAGTTCTCGTAGAAAATGCTGTACTTGCGCCAGACTTCCTTGTTGTCGTAAAGAGCGCCTGGGCTACCTTCGAGCTTCTTGAATTTGTGGGCAATGCTCCAGATTTTCCAGGTAAAGAACGCGAGTACGGCAGTGAATGCACCTAGCGTGACACCGGCAAGTGTCTTCGCAGCCCAAGAGTCGCCGTTTTTGAACTGATAGACACAGTAGAGGACCCAGACACCGTAGAGAAGAAGAATCAGGTTGGTGATGGTCTTTGCGAGTGTCCACCAGTAACGTTTGCGGAAGCTGGTGAGGCGCTTGGGAAAGCTGCCGAACAGAGCCCAAGTTTCCAGGATGACCTTGAAGAGCAGGATGCCAACGGTGATGGCGGCAAGAACGATGGCGAATATGAGCAAGACCGTCATAAAGGCGTTGCCATCCGGAATAGTGTACTCTTCGACAAAGCCTTGAATGCCCTTGACTGCGTGCACAACCTTGTTGTCCTGCTCGCCGCCTTCGGTACCGTTGGTGTTGGTGGAGAGTTCGTCGCGTGCGAAAAGGAGCATACTGTCAAAGCTGCGCTTGGTCAAGCTCACTTTCTGATCGACGTGAACGAGCGTGGCATTTTTGAGGAATTCGACGTTGTTTTCGGTAAGGTTGCCGCCAGTCTTCCCACGGAAGTCATCGATAGACTGCTGCATGCCATCCCAGTAGATTAGACCCGTGCTGAATGCGAAGTTCTTGGACCAGCTGCGGTAAACACCGGGAACGTCGGCACTCATCATGCCATTCAGTGCCATGGCCTGGAACCAGCCCACGACGTCGCCAAATGTAGGGCTCGAGGTTGCAACGCCAGTAGTACCTGCGCTCGCGAACGCAGAGACGCCGGAGAGGAGGAGTGCCGCACCAGCGATGCCAGCTGCGACGTATGTGACTCCCGCCGTTGAGAGAGATTTGCCGTTGCTGACTTGTGATGTGATACAGGCCAAGTTCTGGCCGTCTGCTGCCTTGAGTTGCATCGTCGCCTGACTGTCGATGTCCGGAACGGTGAATGCGATTGAGGGAATCGCAGATAAGTACTTCTCGTCGATGCTTTGCTCGCCAGTTGCACCAAAGGTGCCCTTTGGTACTGCTATCGTCAGCTTCTATAATCAAGACACATGGTGGTCTGTATACCTGGACACAGTTGATCGACCTTGGTACCCGCATCGCACGGATTGAACTCCTTCTTGTAAACCTCCTTGCCGTAAGCATTGACAATGAGTGTCGCCATGACCTTTTGCTCCTTCTCGTTGGTGCCTGAAACATCAAACACGACTTTCTTGGTCGACCGATCGAACTTGATGTTCAGCTTGTTGACTTTGATGTCCGAGGGTCCATCCAGACAAGAGCTAAAGCCATTCGTCTGAAGTACGTCGCCAGCCAACACGCCCAGTGGCGCAGAGGCGAGTAGTATGAAAGGTGCGAGCATCGCGGAATATGTCGTGTGCACTCTCATGGTTGCGGTCTTCGCCCGTGGGCGGTCGTCGTGAGGTGACGTCGATGTGCGGATTATGCACGCGATGGCGTGATTCGGAATAGGCTGGATGCGGCCTTGGATGCAGTCGCGGCTGATGTAGAATAGTGATTTAAACGTGATATGGCCGCAGGTTCAACCTTTCTCGTGCCCAGACGCAGGTAAAAGATAAGGGAAACACTGGTATTGATGATATGCAAGCTAAGAATCAAGAATCTGGAGGGTGGGCGAGTGTGAAACGAGGGAAAACGACGAAGGCGCCGAGTGAGTGTATGTTGTTGGATGATAGAGTTGCAAGCCGCGCTGGGGTTTTTGGCAGGTTTGGGGCTGTGGTCCTGAAACCTTAACCCTTGGCGGAGCGAGCGGGCAGGGGCAACGGCGGCCACCCAATCAGGAAGGGACGCGCGTAATGAGCTATGGTCTGCGAATGGCACAGGAGTTGGATTTCGAAGCTATCGGAAGGATGATCGTTGAGCTGCAAGAGCGTTCGAGAACAGCCGGGCAGATGTTGACTGATGTAGGGTGTTGGGTGTGCAACAGCATGCAGAATTACACAGCGCACATGCTGATTGCTTTTAACCATTCGTGTTTTCCGCTGCTGCGCATTGTTCCTCAACGCCATAGACACACCGCTCGCCGGTGCCCTCCAGCGACTGGATTGCTCGCCAGCTGAAAGAATGTTACGATGCGGAGCGGGCCTATCAGACAGCCCCTGTCCGGCTCGATACCAGTCTCGTGGCTCAGCAGCACACTTAGCAGCGCCGCCAGCGACGGCCAAGTCGCCAAAATCTCCGCCTCTCTGAAGCAGCTGTTCAGCTGCATGCAAAGTGCTCACTTTTCTGCTCATGAACATTATCCATCTTCACGCGCGCGATGGTCATCTTGACTCCTGTCAGGTCGTGACGTGCGTCCGCGACATTCGATAGCGGCTCTGCTCCTTCGGTACCAAAGGAGGCCTTAGCGAAGAAAATCGTGGCTGTGCGACTCAACGGCGGTAAAAATAGATAGCTTGGCCACCGTCAAAGGCAATTGACAGACTGCGTGCGCCGAACCATGTCGTGGAGACCTGAGAATGTGACGTTAACCAGCATGCATTTTGGCAGAAAAAGCTGCGAGCGTACCTCTGGGGTCCTTTTGCATCTAGCTGTTCTGGCCAGAAATGTCTCAGACTCAATTCCTCTCAGCTCTACATCAAGCTTTCTTGTCGCGTGAATTAGCGACATCAAGACATACCAAGTCTTTCTCTCGGTTGTCTGCCATACAAAATACTCGCCCAGGCTGCACGTCTTGTCGAAAATCGTAAAGCTGAGATTGGGCGTGGTTTCCTCCTCCGCAGCTCATGAATCTTTTACGTCAAGCGCAATACCTATATGCAACCACGAACACGCGCCAATGCCATCCGGAATGTGTCACACGACAACCTCATGTTGACGAACCAGCTGCTTCCTATTCTCGATCTGGGCCGCCTCCCAATGTCTCGCGCCACTCACAAGGCATGAGAAGCGCACAGCTTGCATAGCTCACCGAATGCATGTCAATCTTATGATCATTTAGGCATGTTAACTTAACGATAAATCTACCAAGAAATATGTACACCCAGCCATTCTCAAGCGCAAGCAAACAGCAACATATACAACGAAGATCACCAGAAGAAAACACATAAACCCCATCGTCGGAGTCAGACTCTCTTCCACGCATCACGATATCCACTTCATGGACGAACATCCTCGTCTTCATCACACTTCCAATCTTCCTCCGATTTTCTATTCTCAACGTCCAACAAAGTCGCCTTCTTTGTCTTGCAGTGCCCAGCTCATATCGGGAGACTCAATATCCGAAGAGTCACTGTTTTGAGGCTGATCGTTCGGATTGGCTGGTGCGGGGGTTTCTTTGTGTGGTTCAGCCCAGACTTCATCCTGAGGCTGACTGTCAGCTCCTTGGGCTGCAGGCGGAGTCACTTCGCTTAGTAGGGAGGGAGCAGTGGTGCTCGGGTTGCTGCCCGGTGCGGGACTGTCATTTTTAGACAGCGTGTCGACATTAGTGGGTAGCGTCTTAGATGTGGGAGTTGCGCTATGCTTCCTAGATCTTGTCCTCCTCGTCTCAGTAGTACGAGTGCGAGTGTGAGTGGCATTGTGCTTAGCAGTCTTCGTAGCCCAATTTCTGGGAGAGGATGTGGCAGTGGCACCATGTTTGAATGACTTGGTCATCGTCTTCTTCGGCCAAATGAAGCCATGGGGCCACTTTCGGTCGTCCTTCTCGGGCACAGGAGTAGCGGGGACGATCTCACTCTCCTGAGGCTGCTTCTCTGGTACTTCATCAGGAGTATCGACCTCGTTCTGCGTCGGCACTTCTTGTCCTTCTTCACCAGGAACATTGCTCGTTCCTTCGCCTTCGAGCCCGCCCCCAGGAGTTCCAGTCGTGTAATTGAGGCTTGCATCACTCTCCGTCAGACCAGCTTGCGCTCCCAACAGACTTGCCGTGTACGCGAGGTACCAAGTACGACTCGCGCCACCATCCAACTGTGTGTCAAACTCGGGGTTCGAGAAGTACTCATATGCCTTGCGCGGATTGACGAGCGCGTAGTTGGCGTATAGAATGGCTTTCCAGCCACCCTCCACTTTATCCGCGCGCCCATTATTGAAGTACGTGTCCCACTCTTCTTGCACGAACTTTGCGGGTCGGGTGTATGCTGACGACGGGTTGAGCGGGATCATGTGGATGCCCTCGATAAATTCTTGGTTCGAGCCAAAGTACGTCGTATGATCGACTTTGTTTTCGAACAGGATACCGGTGACCTTATTGAACAAGAACTTCTCGGGTTGGTTCTTGTTGTCCTTTGTGAGTAGAAAGTAGTTGCGGATACTGCGGGCCTGGACTGCAAGCTGCAGATTGCCACGAGCCTCCATATTGGGGTCGCGAATAATCTTGCCCCACATTTTGATGGCGTAGGTAGCGAATGTGTCCTCGGACGTCGACTCCTGGTCCTTGCCGTCGCCGGACTCAAACAAGCCCTTTGCCCACGAGTGCCCGTGGAACCAGTCGAACGAACGCTGGAAAGGGAAGAACTCATCAGTGACAGGGTTTGCATAGTCGCGGACTAGGGTGTTGATCCATTGCTTGTTGCTGCCCTGCTCGAGCCAATCCGGGTCGAGAAATCCGATTACCGCGGCGGTGTAAACGAAGTAGCCATAGTGAAAGTGGTGATCATTGTATAGCGTGTTACCAAAGTCGAGGCCAGGATCGAACACTGGTGGTCGGTACGTTGCGCCAGATACGACTCCTTTCCAGACCTTGTCATATACCAGCGGCTCCTGCTGTGTGTTGTTGATGAAGATATTGAGGGCATCTTTCAGCTTGATAAGTCCGGATGCCGCGAGGTTGCGGTTGCCAGCGATGTTGCTCACGGTGTAGATCATGGAGGCAAATTTGGCCAAGCCTTTACCAGAGTAGTACATGCTGTTCAAATTGGTTTGGGTTCCAAAGTCCTGGCTAAGTTCTGCATGTGCGGCATTGTTAACAAGCGCAAGAGCACTGGATCCGATGTCGACATTCTCCGAACCTCCAGCTGCACCATTTGGGTTTTTTGCCCATGGGGCAAATCCAATAGTATCAGGTAGATCGTTTTCGAGCATGGTTATCTTGTCGGCAAGAACGGCTTGCGCATAGCCTTTTGTAGTCGTGACGAGTCTAATGTCCTTGAGAGCGCCTTTTGTTTGCTGATCAAATGACTCCACATGGTGAGGTAAAGCATACATGAGCAAGGTCTTGCTCTGTACACCACCTTTACCCCATCTGATAGTATAGCTGCCTTGTCCCCCGTTCACCGAACCGCTGATGGTAGCGTTGGTTGCGTAGGCGCCAGCGGCCAAATCAAAGGAGTCCTCACCTGCCTCGCCTCCAGGACTTTTGGCAACTTGAATCAATCCTTTGAAGTTGGCCGGTCCAGTAATGATGGAACTGTTCTCGAGCTTCATAGGAGGTACACCAAGAGAGCCAACGGGAGTGACATAGACGAGCCATTGTGAGTTGTCGTTGAGTGTGGTACGCCACTTGAACGTGCCCGTACTGACCTTCTTGATGTAGTCGAACGATCGGAAGAAAACTCCACTCATGACCACAGGTTTCGCATCATTGTAAATGGCAGTCACCATACCCATTCCTTGTACACAGGGCAGTGACATGACAACAGGCGAGTTAATGGATGGTGCCAAATTAGCGTACACGGAGAAAGCCTCCAAGTCTTCAACGCTTAAGACCGTATCTTTGCCCAGTTCTTCCGCGGAAAGAACCATGTGATTGATTCCCACTGGTGATATGAAGTACTGCGGCTTGTCTTGATTTGGTCCATATGCAAACTGAGATCGCTCAGTGTGACTAATAGCCATACCAAATGAGTTCGTTTCCCCTAAGCCTTTAGACCATTTCAGATGGTACGGGTGGGTCCATACGGGGTTGCCTTGCCCTCCCAAGAAGAAGTTGGCATAGAATTTGTTTGTCTGGATCGGGACATCTCCATCGACGATGTGCTCTTTCTTGACATAATGGCCACCAACGAACTCGATTGAGGGCACAGGTGTTCCGGTCTCGATAGGTTGGAATATGTCCTCAGAGACGGGTCTCACCGGTGCGGTTGCGCCTGGATACAGAGGTGTTTCGATTGGGCACAAAGGCTCTCCAGATTGAGTAACACCTGGTCCATTTATGGGATCCTGCGTGATCACACCGGGGGGTAAAGCCGTATGAATGCTCTGTTCATCGCGTCAGATGATAATGTTCCCGCTCGCGTTATATCAACAAAAGTTGTACATACTCCGGTAATCGACGGAAGTACAGATATGACCGCCGACTGCAACGATGTTATGGCTCTGCTGTAACTGACGGTGGGCTCGAGATCCGTGGCAATTTCGAAGGCGCGTTCGTCCAGACGGGATGAATCTAACGACGCGTCTGCGCCTGGCAAAGCAAGAATGAAAGGAAGCTGTGCGAATGCAAGCAGTAAACAGAATGCCTTTGACATGTTGAAACGCTGCATATGATCGAGCAGCCGCGCGTGAGAAGTAAGTGTCATCCTAAGATGTGAAGTCGACGGCCTCTACAGAGGAGGCTGTTGACGTGGGAGAATAATGTACTAAAGAATGCGGGCCATACCCAAGGCGCTCTTCTGAACCTTGTCTCCTACTATATACTCGACCAACCCGCCCGCATAGTCATATGTTAGTCTTGACTTCATGTCAGAAGCACTAGCTGTCGATACTTTGGGCAGGTCAAGTAATGCGCATGAGACATGAAGCTGGTGGCTGGACTCCTGACGACAACCACGTTACCTAACAGAGATTCAGGGCATTCAGGTACTTGTGCGACATTCCTCGGATGTCGTTTATCGGCGTTACACAGGTCCCTGGGATCTGCAAACTGGACTTCTCGCGACAGAGCATATATGAATGCGGAGGCTCTGTGGTTGATCCTGACGTTTGTTTTGGAAGATCGGAAAAATTGATAGTGACTGCGCTACGAGACTCTACAAGTTTGGGCGGGTAGATGAGGAATTGTGACTACTGCACGGCAGGTTCGAAGAACGTCAAACCGACATATGTTTCTGGCTTTAAGCGACCGGTTCGCACAACTCGACATTTACTAGAGTGCAAGGTCGGCTGACCGTGAAAAGTGCAGTCGTCGACGTCTACGTCTTTGCGAAACGCTAGTTGATGTTCCTGGACTGGACGGCTCAGCAGAAGATTTGGAGTTGGAGACTCCACGTAGCCGCGGTCAAGTGTGAATCATCATACACAACAGGTCGGTGAAAGTCTCATGACCGGACTCGCCTCGCAGGCCACTGTAACCTCAGATCACACTGCAAAGAGCGGCACCGATATTCGAGCACAGTCCGGTCAACCACGAAGGTGATTTCGGGGCTCGTTATGAGCGCGGACACTGACAGCGATCTGGGCTGGCCTGTCCGTGAACTAGCCACATCATCTCGACGGACCATTCTATGGTGGTAGAGCGTGAGCAAGATCGAAGTGCGCCTTCCAGCCACATAGGAAGTAAGGGGAAGGTCGTTCGAAAAGGGTCCTATCTGAACAGTAATGTACGACCACCTAGCTGTGTCGGGCAGACAAAGAAATGTCACCAGCGCATCTGGAGGCGTCGCAATGGTCGGATGCACGACACCTGACTGCCGAAACATTCCCTGCGGCCCGGCAAACCATCCCAAGGCTGACATGAGACATGTGTTCCCATACCGAGGGCGCAAATTGTCGTGTGACGACGGCAGGCGCCGGTCTTGAGGACCTACAAGTGAGCATGCGAGGCGGACGATGTCTTCATGTGAATATGAGGATCCCCATATGTCGTGAGATGTAACCTCTTGGCAGGGTGTGTGTGTTCAGTGTTGGTTGCCTTTCAAAATCAGTCACATGCTGCAAACATCGACGCCACCGACAGAGCGCTGCGCCCAAGCTCCTGCACGTCATGACGCCACACCCGAGTGCCATCACCATGATGTCTTCTGTCATGGCTTCAACTTCACCATACCTCATATCTATACGAATATCTACAATCCTACTTTTGCGCACACACACAGATTGATACTACCGAATCGACAAATTGCACACTCAAAAGACACCCTACCATGTCGTCCGTACAAGCACAGCCGGCCGAGCCGCCTCCAACGTATGAGGCTGCAACGGGCTCATCAGCAGCAGCGCCGGAGCCTGGCATCCACCGCGTCTCTACAGATGGACCAGGCCATCGCATGGAGCGTAATGGCATTCCACCCGACCGAAGACGCTCTATGGAGGACGAGATGCGCGAACTGCCACCTGGGTGGGTGCGATCATTCGACCCACAGGAGCAGCATCAGTTCTTCGTCGACACGACCGTGGACCCACCACGTAGTACCTGGGTACACCCCTACGACGACGAGCAATATCTCAGCACGCTGAGCCCCGAGGAGCGCAGCAAGCACAGCAGAGTGCATAGGACAATGACGCTGAACGATATCGCCGCCGAGGACTCAGACCACGATGAGCTGCCACCGAGACCCGACCCCAAGGCTGCTTCTGGGTCAAGCTCTGGCCCCAAGGGCATCTCCAAGTTCTCGCGCAAGCTCAAGGACAAGATCACGGGCCAGACCCATGAAGAACGCGAGCAACACCGAGCTCAACGCGCCGAGCAGGAACGCCAGGCTTATCTTGCCCATGTACGCATGCGACAGGCACTTATGAAGGCCATCGAGACTGGCCAGCCCCAATTGATTGGCAAAGACCGGCAGGGTCGCGAGGTATACATCGAGCCTCCACGAGGACCCTACGCTCCTCGAGGAGCGTATGGCTACAACCCTTACGCCCAGGGTCCCTTCATGAATCCAAACGCCAGAATCGTCAGACCTGCTGGGCCATACGGAAGGCCTTATGGCTACGGATACGGTGGAGGTGCAGGCCTTCCCATTGCTGCTGGCTTTCTCGGCGGAGCAATGTTGGGCGGAGCCTTGTTCTAAAACAGCAGACGAGCCGACAAGATGTCGGAAAAGTCATAATATTTTCAGCGAGGTGAAGGCGCACGACTTTTCTTCCATGTTCTTTATACCCCTATTACGACGGCACGATTAAACTGTACACCAATCCGCATCCAATGCTCTGCAACAACGATTCCATGCATGTGAGACAAGTTCTCGGCCCAGTCCCACGGGTCAATTCCACCAAACCTCCCCCACACTGACCCGCCCTGCTACCCGTCCCTTTAGCAGCCACAGATAAGGCCAGATCGGCGAACAGAATAAGCGCGCTGCTTCCAAGTTCCTGTGTGACAAATGAAGGGTTCATCGATCGAAAGGAGAGATTGGTGGCATGCCGAATCACTTGTCTGCCGAGCAATACACATGTGCTTGGCATCGAGAGGGCTGGAAGGGCGTGAGCCAATTATGTGCCCTGGACATCGCTTCAAGAAACCTGCATGTACAGCGTGAAGCGAGGAGTTGCCGTATCTTGCACATGCGAGTTTTGCGCCGAACCAAAAAGACGAGCAGCATAGTGATGTCCATCCTACATTCTCCATATCAAGTCCACATAGATCTGCATTTTTCTAGCATGACAATCTGACTTTGACACCATCCATTTTCTGGGAAATTCTGGGGTGCGCAAGCGCACGCTGGCCGATCGATCAGAGCACGGTCGGTTCGCAAAGTGCTCAGGAGATAAGGAAAGCTTGGCGGTGGAGAAGGGTGTCGACGCCATCTGACAAACGCGGCAGTAGATCGTGCTTGAAATTGATAAGGAGCTTGTTGACACCCGAGGGCATGTATCCCCTTGGAAGAAGGAAGCTTGGATCGAGAGCTTGGAATGACTGCAGGTATTAGAGCAGTGCTGCGGTCAGAGATCTCATTAATCAACATGAGCGACACTGTAGAAAATGAAGTTTGTATGATTCTAGTGATCATTCCTGAATTATATGTACACAACATGTGTCAAAAAAAAGTATAGGGAGAAATATCAAACAGTAGTTCTACATCAAGAAGCTCAGCTCTCAAAGCAGACATCGATCTATGACGCGGCGCAAGGTGGTATCTCGTGAACTCCAGAACAGTGTGATTTTGCAAACAAACAAAAACCAGAAGACGGTAAAAACACACTTAGGTGTGTACCTGCTTCTCATGCTCTGCGCCCATGGCGACCGCATGGCGATCTCCACCGATACCAGTGTGCTCGTGTCCAGAATCGTTCTCGCTTGGTGCCTTGCCCTCGAGCATCTGGCTGTGTTGTGGGATGCCGTGGCGCTCGCCCTGGGGAACCGAGTGCTCGCCGTCGATGGGCTCGCCTTTAGCCGGGGTCCATGCGAGGTAGTCACGGCGGACCTCAACGTAGTCGTAGGCGAACTCGCCGAGCTGGTCGTCGTCCATGCCGAGAAGTTCAGCCTCTTCGGATGCGCGGAGCTTGAGACCAGGGATCTTGTCGATACCGTAGGCGAGAATGGCGCTGACAACGAACGAGTACGCGGTGCAGGCAACGATGTAAGCGATCTGCTTGTAGATCGCGGAGGGAGTACCGGTGATGGCACCACCCTCAAGACCGTTGTTGACACCGTCGAGTCCGATGATGTAGTCGGCACCGAAGATGCCGTTGAAGAAAAGACCCCACATTCCAGCGACGCCGTGCTCAGCGAACACATCGAGAGAATCGTCGATCTTGATCCAGAACTTGACTGTGATATTGTTAGGTTCAGTTTTGAAAACGGTTGATGGGTAGACTTACTCTTGGTAGCAAAGTTAGCAACAATACCGGTTGTGATTCCGAGGATAACGCTGGCCCATGGTGGAAGGTATCCGGAGGCGGGAGTAGCAGCAACGAGTCCAGAGATGACACCTGAGCACCATCCGACCATCGACCACTTGCGCGCCAGACGCCAATCCAGAATAACCCAGGTCATCGCAGCGAACATAGCAGTCAAGTTGCTGTTCCAGCAAGCCATAACAGCGCGGAGGTTGGCACCGAAAGCAGAGCCGCCGTTGAATCCCAGCCAGCCGAACCAGAGGAAGACGGTGCCGAGAGTGATGAGGGAGACGTTGTGGGGGCGGAAGTTGAGCATCATCTTCTCCTGGCGGCGTCCGAGGACCATAGAGTAGGCGAGGGCGGTACATCCAGAAACGATCTCGACAGGGCCACCACCGGCGTAATCAAGACCACCCCACACGAAAAACCAGCCGTTTGCGTTCCATGCCCAGCATGCGATGGGGCAGTATACGATTGTGGCCCAGAGCCAGATGAAGACCATCATAGGGATCAGGCGACCGCGCTCAGCAACGCAACCGACGACAATGGCGGCGGTGACACTGCAAAATTGCATCTGCAGTGATAAGTTAGAAAGATATCCTCTTCTCCAGTCTGTTCGAATATTCCGACATACCTGGTAGAAAGCATAGAGGAGCTCAGGAATCAACGGAGAGCCCTGGCTAGGAGCACCAAGGACACCCTTGAGACCAAACTTGTCAAGGTTGCCAATGAAGCCGCTGGTGCCGGGACCGAAAGCAAGCGAATATCCCCAGAAGTACCATTGGAATGTGATGACGGAGGCGGAGAACATGCAAGCCCAGATCAGGGACAGTGCAGACTTTCTGCGCGCAAGGCCGGAGTATAGAAATGCGAGTCCTGGTACCATGACCAAGACCATAGCCGAGGCTACGAGAATGTAGGCCTGGTCGCCAGATTGGTACCATTGGTTGAGATTCTCGGTGACTGTGGTGTACCATTAGTATGTGGTTCAAAGCTTTGGAAAATCGCGCATAACGCGAGGTAACGCCTGTGCACGTGCGCACGATGTTGTGGGAAGATGAACATACCAGAATCTCCACCAGTGATGGCGTCAGTGCCATTGAACTCGGCCGGCGCGCCGACGAAAGAGTACGACATAGTTACTGATTTCCCGTGTGCTTGAAGGAAGCCTTTAAGAAAATCAGAGTGTGGGACTCTGGTGGTAAGGGTGAGGGTCGGGCAAGGCCTGATAGTGAAGAAGAGAAGAAGAAGTCAATTAAGAGCTGGATCAGTGCCAGTAATATACGCCCGCAATGGGGAATGTCGGAGGCCTATCGCTGGATAGGATAGCGTGGCCGGGGGCTTTATGGGAGAGGCTATTTGCCAGTATTTGGTGCTACTCTTATCTATCCTGGTCCACGGGCCAACACTTGAGGCAAAATAAACGAGGTGCATCACCCACAGCCGCGACCGCCGTGGGGTTCGCGTGAGATCCCAAAGCTTTGTTCGTTTTTCTGCCGGTCGGCTTGCTTGCTCGCTGATCGCTGGATGCGTCATTGTTAGTGTACCGTTATCTACGCCTCGCCGACCGCGTCCGGCTTGATCGTTTGATGATAAGGGTAACAATCATTCTGACATGGCCGCGTTGAGTAGTGCTGCGAGTAAGGGAGTCCCTGCTCGCTCACCGACAGTGCGTGATGGGGAATAGCAATCTCAGCATGGTTCGCGTTGTTACAGCGAACACGGTCGAGGTTTCATCTCAAGCGGAAGACTTGGCGTGGGCCGATTGGCAAACGTGTTGACACAGCCCTGGAAAGCCGTCAGATAAGGAAGGCGCCCGTGCGCCTGCCGCCATAAGTCCGACCGCGACCCTTTCTTCAACAACCACCTTCGCCAACGCCACCCTAGTCCTCCCGAGATTAGGTATATGGGTTGCGTGTTCAGGCGATAAGCATCGAGGCCGCAGGCTAAACATACCGTGGCCACGATCAGAAGTAGACAGGGCGAACATAGGCGTCGATGTCAATTTTAGATCGTCACCGTGAAGGATCACCACGAATCAGTTCAAGAGTTACTGACGTGCATACTGACGAAGTACCGCGGACAGTCTAATAGCCCAGCTCTCTTTCGACAGCCGTCCGACCGACGTTGAGCCTTTTGGATTCTGACATTGATGGGTACCATACTTCTTGAATGTAAGCGCCGAGAGCATTGGCCGATATCGCATGGGTCGCATGTGAAAGTCAATCCTAAACACTTTTCCCATGGTTAAAGCATGTGTATGGAACTTTGAAGCATCATGGTCACGAAAGAACAACAACAGCAATAACACTGCTCCCATTTTTCGAGAATTCCTCAGTCTCTTCAATGCTGCCACTGGTCAATCATTCAAGGCCTGGCGTCCCACTAAATTTGGTCGACTGCCGAGCATAGGACCCTGAACAGCGAATGGGCGGACCTTGCGTAAGATCATTCAACATGTAGTCCACTGGCTCAAAAGCCACCACAGATCGGTCGTGTGCAGTATCACACGCGACAGCACAATTCCAAAAATCCCACTCTGATGCCGCCAGTGTGGCATGAGCTGAACATTGTGTTCCACGTACGATTACCCGTGCGAGCATGCACGAGAGTTGGCGCCTGCAGGTCAGTATGGCTTCCCGTACCCGCCCCGCGACGCTGGGGTGACAAGTCGCGAAAGCATGCGAGCAAAGTGGAGACGGGCGTGGACTCGTGGAGGTACAAAGGTACCGAATTCAGACGTCCAGCGTGGGGCCGTTGAAGCTCGTACAGAGACGGTTGGCTGGGAATACTCTCGCAATCTCGATATAGCCGTGTTGCTATAGGCAGACCAATCTCATCTGCTGCAGAGTGGGAGCCAACGTTTTTGATCACAACCTTCCAGAGATTCTGCAATGCTGGGACGTTTTGTCGGATGCTCGAATCTCGCCGGCCAATGACCGCCAGGCCGGCCTCGGAACCATGACTGCGGGTTTGAGTAACGTGCCCCAGTGCGATTGGTAAGATTTGCTCTATCAATTCTCCGATCAAGCTTAGGTGTCTGATATGTTGGTCTTGGAAATCCGACGAGCAAGCTTGGCCGTGGCTGAGGCGCTTCTAGTGACGTCCTTTTTCTCACCACTTTCTCGGTGACAGCACTGATTCCATCGATGCCATGCTGTGCCCCATCAAGCTGAGCCCGTGTTGACAAAAATCATACTAGATATGTCTTGGTCGTACAGCTCCCACGGACCACGGCATTCGGCCGGTGGGACTGTTTCTTTCCTTTACTCCTCAACTACTACAGCAAGATTTAGCGCAACATTACGAGGCATAGTATCTTATCAGGAATTTGGGCGGCATATACATGCTGGTATTTGGCCCGCCACTATCGTGTGAATCTATCCGGACAATTGTCACAAAGGTACAGAAAAGACTTAAGGAGCATTAATATCGGCCGCTATACGTTGCGAGGGCTCTCACATGGATCAACGCAAGAGTGGGCAGCTCTTGGATTCATTTTGGATCTCTGTTTCGTCACGCTGTACCTTGTCACACCAGTCTGATGGCAGAATGTGGTGGAGGGATACACTTGGTTAATGATGAGACACAGAACCCAAGAAGGTCGTTGAAAATGTGTTTGGTGGTCAGATTACGCCCCGGCATCATGAGCATGAGCATGGGCAAACTGAGTCACTTGTGTGCGACCAATATTGTGTATCGATCAAAAGTTCATGAAGAATATGCACACTCAATTCAGAGTCAGCACCTAGTATTTACTACACAATAAAACAAGTCCGTTGGAGTAGGCTGCGAAAACAAAGTCTTCATGTTATTGTCGTACAGATTTCGAGGAGATGGTAGTACCTGATGCGTGTTCTCTATCTCTAGGGCTGCTAGTCAAGTACGAGAGATACAGCGTCTGATGATTTTCGAGTTCTTTTACCAACGCGAAAGTCGTGAAAGAGATAGTAATAGGAGTGGACGGTACCAGGGGAGGAACACAGGAAAGTTCACACACGCTCGTAGAACAAACCCGACTTGGGGATTCGAGGCTGCAGGGCTAAAAGTGGGTCTCACAAGCGGCATGCAGGGATCCCATGTGCGTCCCGGCGGGAACCCTTGATTGCTTGTCAACCCTCACACCTTCAGCAGAGCATTCGCGCCAATTTGCGAGGCATTGGGAGTGATGGTGCTCTCGTTCATTCTCATACAAAACCGGCAGTATGTTTCACTTTCGCACCTTTCGAAGAGGACACTACCTCAAGCAACGAACGGCTGACATTTGCGACCTGCAGAGGGAAGACGAGGCTGGCGAAGTGGTATGCGCCATACAGCGTAGGTACTACTCTGCTGCTATGGTCCCATTCGCAATACTGACTGGCGTAAAGGATGAAGAGAAGGTCAAGCTCAAAGGCGAGGTATGAAGCAGCCATCACCTACCAATTCCCACGCCGCCGACCGCGATGCACTTCCCCTTCGCGCCTCGATCTCGCGCCATACGGCACCCCAAACGATTCGCTGACCAGCGCACCAGGTCCACCGCCTCATAGCGCCACGCGACCAGAAACACCAGTCCAACTTCGTCGAGTTCCGTAACATGTCCAAGATCGTATATCGCCGCTACGCCGGCCTCTTCTTCTGCGCATGCGTCGACACAAACGACAACGAGCTGGCATATCTCGAGGCTATACATTTCTTTGTGGAGGTGCTAGATGCTTTCTTCGGGAACGTGTGTGAGCTAGACCTAGTCTTCAACTTCTACAAGGTATGCTTGATGAGGAAACAGATGAAATGGAAGGCTAATGAGGCTTAGGTGTACGCAATACTTGACGAGGTGTTTCTCGCGGGCGAGATCCAGGAGACAAGTAAACAGGTCGTTCTGACGAGACTGGCACATCTGGACAAGCTGGAATGATCTATGTTTTTGGGAAGAGATGAGAATCACACAGTGCGCAGACTCGATCTGAATGCATGAATGTATGATCTGTCGGGCTGGAACACAAACTGGTCAGTCGCAGTTAGGAGCGATGGAAGATGCCCCGTTAAGGCGCTGAGACATGCCCATTCTCCGGAGAAGAAACAGCAATGCAGATTCGAGGTTGGACGGATATGTACATTTGATTGGCTCACGGAATGCATACTGAAAGTGCCTGCATAAGTTATCGATCACGAACACATTCTAAGCATGCTGCACAGGGTTGAACGAATTAGTTTTCCTACAACTACGTGATTTCTCGTTCTGCCAAATACGGCAAGATCAGGCTTGCTCCAGAATGCTTCCACTACGTCGTCGAGGTTCATGTTGTCACTGACACCTGCCACATGAATGACATGTGAGGCTCGCACGGACCCACCAGGAAAGTGCAACATGTGTTCAACTTTTGCGAACCCGGCGGTTCCCCGCGTCCAAAATGTTCCAGCAATAGAAGAATCGTAATGCGAAAACCTGGATCTACGTTCGCGACTCGACGATCCTCCCTCATCAGCTGCACACGTCCCAGAGAGCCATTCTGGCGAACTCCAATACGCCCGCTATAGTCCCGCGCCGCAGTCCATGTCCGATTTCGCCATGTATCACGCTCTCGGCACAAACTCTACAGATCCAAACAATACGGGACGTAAAGATGAGCCAAATCAGTGGCGGCCGCCAGTCGCCGCCAGTCCTGCTGGCTACCACCAAGGTGGCAGTCCTGCGGTCGGTCAACCCCAGAACCAGTACGCAGGCACGCCATCGCAATACAGGGCACCTATGCAGCAACAGAGCTATTTCCCACCGCAAGAGGCGCCTGCATATCAAAGCGAGCAAGATGTCAACAACCTCACCCATCAGATGGGCGCAGTAGGACTGGGCGTCGACGCGGCAGGGCCACCCAAGCACAAGAAGAAGAACAGGCACGCGTACCACAACCTCGAGGGCCCCGGAGGGAGTACACAAGCGTTCAATGGCATGCCGCAGAACGGAGCGCCTACACAATTTTCGCCACAGGCTGGTGGAGGCGCGCAATGGCAGGAACCTCAAATCACGCCCGCAATGTCACAATTCCCAGCTGCAACGAACCCTATCTTCAGTCCTGCGAGCCAGGCGTCACCTGCACAGTACGGCACACGAGCTCCAGCGGCACCGCACCAGGTTGGAGGGACGCCTATAGGCTCAGCGCAGGGACGGGTGGATCCAGAGCAAATCCCAGGCATACCGAGATCTCGAGATGCACCGGCGAAGTATTACTTAGAGAACATATACCCGACAATGGAACACCACCTGCCTCCTCCCGCCACCGTGCCTTTTGTTGCATTCGATCAAGGCAACTCGTCGCCAAAGTACGCGAGATTGACGCTGAACAACATTCCGATATCGAGCGAAGCTCTTTCCGCGACCGCTTTACCGCTTGGACTCGTACTGCAGCCTCTGGCGTCGCTTCAGGAAGGCGAGCAGCCAATACCGGTTCTCGATTTCGGCGACGTAGGTCCGCCTAGATGCAGAAGGTGTCGCACGTACGTCAATCCGTTTATGCAGTTCAAAGCTGGCGGAAACAAATTTGTGTGCAACATGTGCACCCATCCAAACGATACCCCGGGAGAGTACTTCGCGCCCACTGATCATACCGGTGTACGAGTGGACAGGTTGCAGCGACCGGAACTCATGCTTGGCACGGTCGACTTCACAGTACCCAAGGAGTATTGGTCAAGAGAACCGGTCGGTCTCCGATGGCTCTTCCTAATCGATGTGTCTGCTGAGTCGGTCAATCGTGGCTTCCTTGACGGTTTCTGCGAAGGCATCATGCGTGCGCTGTATGGCGACGCCGTCGATGGTGTAGAAGAAAGCGAACCAGCATCTCAATTGCCAAAGGGTGCAAAGGTCGGCATCGTGACTTTTGACAAAGATGTTCACTTCTACAATATGAGCCCCAAACTTCAATCTGCTCAGATGATGGTCATGCCGGATCTGGAGGACCCATTTCTGCCTTTCAGCGAAGGCATGTTTGTTGACCCAGCTGAATCGAAATCGAACATCAATTCGCTTCTCTCGCAGCTACCGAGAATCTTCTCTGAGTTCAAGAACCCCGAGCCTGCGCTCTTGCCAACCTTGAACGCTGCAGTGGCAGCTTTAGCAGCTACAGGAGGAAAGATTGTATGCTCACTAGCCGCACTGCCAACGTTTGGTCCTGGTCGTCTCATCCTTCGCGACGACACCAACATGCATAATACAGACGCTGAAAAGAAGCTACTGAAGACCGACCACCCTGGATTCATCAAGATTGCAGAAAAGATGGTACAAGGTGGCATTGGCATTGACTTTTTTTTGGCTGCTCCCAGTGGGGGCTACCTGGACATTGCAACCATTGGTAAGGCACCCCTATCTCTAAGCACACGTGATATGAACATGCTGACACCATCTAGGGCATACGTCCGCAATAACAGGGGGCGAGGTGTTTTACTATCCCAATTTTCACAACCCTCGAGACACTTTGAAGCTAGCGAAGGAGATCAAGCACACTGTGACCAGAGAGACCGGCTATCAAGCGCTGATGAAGGTTCGCTGCTCCAACGGATTACAAGTGTCAGGTTACCACGGTAACTTCTACCACCACACATTCGGTGCAGATCTTGAGTTCGGCGTCATTGATGCCGACAAGGCTATTGCAGTACTCTTCAGTTACGATGGCAAACTGGACCCAAAACTCGACGCCCACTTCCAAAGTGCGTTGCTTTACACCACAGCAAGCGGCGAGCGTCGAGTGCGGTGCACGAATATTGTGGCGAGCGTCAGTCCCAACACAGGCGAATGCATGAAGTTCGTGGATCAAGACGCCGTAGTGAGCATCATTGCAAAGGAGGCGGCTGCTCGCATGACAGAAAAGAACCTCAAGGAGATCAGGGGCGCACTGACTGAGAAGACTGTCGACATCCTCGCTGGATACAGGAAGAACTTTACCGGGAATAGCCCTCCCGGTCAGCTTGTCCTACCAGAGAATCTCAAGGAGTTTAGTATGTACATTCTTGGTCTGATCAAGTCGAGAGCGTTCAAAGGTGGCAAAGAGCCGACTGATCGGAGGGTGCACGACATGCGGATGATCAAGTCGATGGGTACATTGGAGATGTCGCTATACCTCTACCCTCGGATCATATCAGTTCACGATCTCGACGCAAAAGATGGATTTGCCAACGAGAAAGGCCACCTGGTCATGCCTGACGGTGTCCGCGCATCGTTCTCCAAAGTTGAGGAAGGTAGTGTTTACATTGTGGACAACGGCCAGATTTGCCTTCTGTGGCTCCATGCGCAAGTGTCGCCGAATCTACTTGAAGATCTCTTTGGCGAGGGCTACAACAGCCTGAAGGTGCTCGACCCGTTCCTGTCCACCTTGCCCGTCCTCGACACACATCTGAACGCGCAAGTTCGCAATATCTTACAATACCTCGAAGGCACTCGGGCGTCGAAGGCTCTTACCATACAACTTGCGCGACAAGGTCTCGATGGCGCAGAGTACGAATTTGCTCGGTTGTTATATGAAGACCGCAACAACGAGGCACAGAGCTATGTGGACTGGCTAGTGCATGTCCACAGGCATATTCAGCTAGAGGTGAGTCGTTGTTAAAACCATAAAAACGGGCTTTGCTAATTCTTTCGCAGCTCGCAGGCCAGCGCAAGAAGGAAGATACAGGCGATGGCGTGGGATCAACGTTCGTGGGTTTGCGCACACCCTACTGGGGCTAAGAAATGACAAAGAAGGTGTTGTGGGCTGTCTATTGCATAGCGAGGGATGTAGCGATTTAAAGCGACATGATATATGATGTTCAACGACAGCACATATTTGACTTTCTGCACGCCTCTCATCGCGTTGTGGTATATTTCGCACGCAACGCATTGATTGAACCGGCAAGATCGACAGGATCATAAGAGATGCTGCTAGAATCCAAATGCAACTTGTGACTGAGGAGTTTCTCGTGCTTACATTGGAAATTGATGGTTTGGCCGCACGTGATGTCGGCAGAACCGTCGGGCCGGCACTAGCGCTCGGTTAGAATATCGCCCACTTTGGTTCTCGCGGAGCAGGGCTGATCTCGCTACTAACCACAGACAACCACAGTCGACAGTCGTCAATATGCCTACAAGGTACGGTCATGAACCAGGAATTTGCTATGCGCATTGCTAATTGCTGTGGTACAGATTGACAAAGACCCGCAAGCACCGCGGCCACGTCTCCGCCGGTCACGGACGTGTCGGGTACGAAATATTCTTTTGCGACTTTGCGCCAGGCGCTGACAACCTTATAGCAAGCACCGCAAGCATCCCGGTGGTCGTGGTATGGCCGGTGGTCAGCACCACCACAGGACCAACATCGACAAGTACCATCCTGGTTACTTCGGAAAGGTCGGTATGCGCTACTTCCACAAGATGCAGAACGGCTTCTGGAAGCCCACCATCAACCTCGACAAGCTCTGGTCGCTCGTCCCCGCCGAGAAGCGCGATGAGTACCTCGCCAAGAAGGGCGACAAGGCCCCCGTCCTCAACGTCCTCGACTACGGCTACGCTAAGGTCCTCGGCAAGGGCCGCCTTCCTGCTGTCCCCATCGTCGTCCGCGCCCGCTACGTCTCTGCTGAGGCCGAGAAGAAGATCAAGGAGGCTGGCGGTGTCGTCCAGCTCGTCGCATAAACGACCGAACACGGTGTGCATGACTACACGGCGTCTGGGCGGACAAGGATACAAAAGGCTATACCAATTGGGATCGGGCATTGGGGTCTGCGTCGCTGAAAGGCTCGCATTGACTCTCGCAGCAAGCACTTGTGTGTACTTGACTGTCAGCGTGGTGGCTGAGGAGTAGTGTCTTCAATCGAATTCATCTATTCCTGAACAAACCTTTCGGCCCATTGTCGAGCCAGAGCGCACGCTCATGGCAGGCGCGTCTCGTGCTGTGGGTTGGCATGTTCGAATTTCTGTGATGTCGTGATGTGTGATTGATGTGACATCCCAATTTTTTGCCACTAATCACTATTGTCAGAACCAGTCTGCACTTCATCTTGATCCATGCCGCTCACTCCAGCTGCGCCACGCGACGCCTGTTGACAACCATGTTTTTGTCGAGCATCGATAGCACTCATTATTATTGACTTGCCTTCGTAATGACCTCGTAAGTTTCACGACTATACATAGCACAATACTACATTTGCCATCGCACTGGATGTTTCGGACTCCGATGTACGAATTGACCATACTTTTCTCATCGCTTTATGCTTATTCTTCTCTCCGTTCCGCCTGCCGCCTTCCCGTTCCTTCACTCTCCTCGTCTCTGCGTCATAGAGCGTCCAATATTTCATCTTCGAACCATGCTGAGCCCTCGCAAAGCATCACGTGTGGGGCCACACAAAGCATTATGTGCTCAAGCCTCAGTATTTATTTTTGAGGCACCATTATCCACAGAAAACATTTCTGTGTGTTTCTTCTTAACATGAACCACATGATTCGAACGTTAAGGTTCAGCATGGGGTCCAAATCGATGCCATACCCAAGCACTAAGAGATGATTGCTCATGATCATCAGCACGCTTTGGAGTCAAGGATGTAGTACGCCAGTTATATATTATAATGATGTACAAGCAACCGGCCTACAGCTGCGCTGCCTACGAACTCTTACATGTAAAGACAGTGAATCTCCCAGACTATATGAAAAGCACAATACAAAATACAAATAAGTAATACAAATGCAGAACAGAACTTCTCTCTATCGCAACCTCCAGCCAAGCGACTCGGGACTGTTCAGTTGCAAGTAAACCCACAGTCCATCTCCCTCTTCCCATTGTCGTACGCTCCGACACTGCAGCGAGGCTGATCGTTCGAAGCCCACTTCACACTCTCGTATTCGAAGTCGAGCGGGTCCTCGTCAATGTTCTTGCTCCAGATCAAGAAGGGAAACGGAAGCTTAGACCCAAAGTTGAGCGTAGCGCCGTGCTTGCCACCAGAGTTGCCGATCTCGTTCTGGTTGGCATCGAAGACCTTGGCCTCGAGCGAGTAGTTGTCTTTGGAAGGGTCGGGCTTCTGGTACTGAGTGACGTGGACGCCGCACCAGCCAGGGGCGAAATCCTTCGCGTTCGTTGGAAGGTCAGAATCGATGCCAGGGAAGTCCATTCCACGCTTTGGAACGCCACACATCCACTTCCGGGTGCGACCTTTGTCAAGCGACCAGGAAGTATGGGTGCAGATATAGGGACCTTTGTGGCAATTGGGAAGGCTGCTTTGCTTACATTCCTGATCACCTCTTCTTTCGTAGGCTAAAGCGGTGACATCAATTTCCGCCCAATTGCCAACAGCTTGGACTTGCAATATAGGTTTCGTCAGGCCTTCGCCTTCACCGCCGTCTCGTCCAGTGAATGTCACGCTAAATTCACCGATGCGAGGATCGTTGAAGTACTGCCGACCACCCTGGAAACAAACGTTCCACGTCGTCTTGCCCGGGTTGTATTCGAGTTTGCCTTTTTGGGTTCAGTGTTTCTGCCGCGAAAAATGGAAGTGACAACTTACCATCATTGCACGTAACACTGGTATAGCAGTTGAGACCATCGGTCGTCTCCATGTACACCTCGCACATATATCCGTTCTTGTCATATTCCCTGTCATCCATTAGTGGCTGCCGATCAGACTCCAGATATGGATAAATACCATGCATCGACGTCGTCAGGGAACCTCGATTTGCCAGCCTTGAGAGCAGGAATCATGAGCTTGAGGAGTTCGGCGGCCGCTTGTGCTCCACGTGCACGTGACTCGATAGAAACGGCAGTGACAGGGCTGCAGCTTGCTTGTCCAGTGAACAATGTTGTAACCAAAGCCGCGGTAAGGCTTGTAATCGACTTCATGTTTGGTCGTTGTGATAAAAAGAGATGCTATAAAGGGATGTTCAAGAAGAATGGCAGGCTTGCGTAAGTAATTGTTGGATATGCTGCTCCTTGTTCAGAGGAGACATACTGTACTTGTACGTACCCCAACTCCTCAAACCACCACGACTCCGACACAGCTCTATCATTAACCACACTGTTGATCCCTCTACATAGCATAATTTGTCAGCCCCAAGAGACAGAAGATAGTTGAAGGTACAGTGGTACGCCAAGATACCAGCCACGTTGGGGATATTCGCAAACTCGAAACAATTCCCAGTGTCCACCCAATAATCACACGTTCAAAACGAGCAAGAGAAGGACCAGCGCCTACCACAAGAGACCTTATTTCGAAAGCCACCGGACTCTATCAAGATGTCAGCTCTGTGGTATTAGGATCCAACAGTTGATCCTACCGATTGGGTGCGGTGCTTCCAAACGAGTCAAAGCACGGTGCCTCAGCGTTTAGCTGCACAGTATCATCACAGCCTATTCTGGAACAAACTACACCAACATCGGACCGGCAACCTTGCTGGGGTAGCGGAGATTAAATTGAGGCTGAGAGCTAAACGCGCGACTACCCGTTACCCGAATGCCTTCAGGTCTCGTGATTTGACCAATGGGACCCCTCGCTGAACGAGCACCTACTAAGGGCAGGGCACTTGGCATCCCTGAACGCCAGGACGCATAATTTTCTACAACCAAATTCTTCAGAGAAACAGGTAGTCGTTGATATTTGACTTCTCGGTATGTAAGTCTACAAACCTACGGTGGCGAAGCTGATTGCTCAAGCGGTTGATAGAAGAGAACAGCCATGTCATGAACTTGCCCATCGCCCCGGACAACAGTGTGCGCGCTGGGGTAGTGCTCTCCCTCTCCCGTTTCCTGTGTATGTCCATGATTCTCAGGCATACGATGTCCACGAGGCAGTGTGCCGGCTAGATACGCTCTTTCCCCGTTCCCTGAGCCTCGTGGCTGATCAACGTGGGCGGTTCGCATAGCCATCGAAATCCGCTGGTTCTTCAGCTCCACGTGACGAGCTTCGTCGTCGAGCTCCTGGAAGCGCTGCTGGACTTTGGCTGCAGTTTGGTGGAAGGATTCTCCCCGTTCTGCGCGCAGATGGCTTCTTGTGGAAGCGCTACCTTCTGTTCCAGCTGATGATGGTTGATCTGCCTCACTTGCTCGACCGGGCCTGGTTCGAGGCCATGTTGCCGACGAATACCTTTTGTCAGGCTGATTGACACGATGTCCATTGGACTCTTGGGGAATATTCGCCAAACATTTCCTTTCATGATGCCCATCAACAGGCCGCATGCTGATATTCTCAGGGACCCATATCGCCATATCCTGAACAGCCTCACGATCCCGTACAGCAGCCGCCTCAGGCGTTGAAGCACTTATAATGCTGTCCGGAGCTCGTAGTATCATGTCTGACAAGCGCACTGAGCCTCTCAGCTGGCTAGTATCCGGTGCCCTGCGGTTGAGGACCAGCGCTGGTATGCGATGCTCAATGCTAGCGCTTGAGGCTACATCTGAGACTTGAGTCGGCGGCTCAAGAGTGGCTGCTGACAGTGGCGTTCTGGGCGTACGTCTTCCCTCCATACTCACGAAAGCAGCACGCCCCAAGGCTGTACCCGAGATGTGGACCGGAGGCTGGAATAATTCGGCGGACAGCGGCATCCTCGGCGTTGATATCTGATCAAATTGATACCCCAGATCCTCGCTCTTCATCTTCTTCCTCCCAAACGACCTGCCGATCGTCCTGAATTTCGCTGGCAACGTACTCGCACGATCAAAAATTGGCAGTCGCTTGGTGGAACCCAAGACCTTGCGGAGGCTTCCCCAAAGCGATTTTCTCGGCCTCGCCTCGCGGCTTACTTGAAGCGGCAATGTAGGTGACAGAGACGAAACACTCTTCAACTCATGTCCCTCCATGTCTTTCCTCTCGGCCGTTTGGCACCCACCGTCGGCACCACTCCCTATCCCCACCTCCACCCTCGACACCGTCCTATGCTCTGTCTCAAACTCACCCTCACTCTCAGCACCACTCCTCACCCTCGTCGGCTCAGGCGAGAACGTCTCCCGCGTAGTGAAATACCCTCTATCTCCCTTTTCCCAGACCAGGTTCTCCCACTGCGCTCCGGTCTCAACCGTCTCACAGCCGTTCCGAATCCTCATCTTCTCCCTCGCGTCTTTAAGATACCTTTCCCGCTCAGCCTCCGCAATACTGAAGTACGGATGCATTTTCGGTGTATTAGCGTTCTGCGTCGGCGCTCCCTGCGGAGCGCCGTACTTGCGCATCGCGTCGTCGAGTTTCCGGACCCTTCGTTGTTTGACGGGGACCGAGGGATACTTTTCTGGTTTCGGTGGTGTGATGACTAGGCGGTTCATTGTGTCGGATTTATTGGCGGCGTTGAGTTGTTCCTGCGTGTTGGAATGGGGGAGGGCCTTTGGTGAGTATTGGGCGGTGGTCTCGCGATTTGTAGGTCGAGAGGACATTGTTATGGTCGTGGATACAACAGTAACGCAAAAGGCCTGAGGTGATAATACAGTTGTGTAGAGTTGGAGTTATTTTGGGGGTTGGAGTACGAATTCATAAAGTTTTGCGACAGAAAATAGGCTGGGCTGCGCGCGACGCTTATGTTCGATTCAGGATGCCGACCATGGAATGGGCCATTGTGGTACGGTACGCGACCCACATACAACCAAAAGTACTGTATACTCACTCGAAGAAGACATTAGCGTACCAGAGAGAAAATTGGCTCGATTCCGCTACGACACGTTCATCGCACTCCAAGCTCCCTCTTCAGCACTTCTTCAGCAACATCAGGTTCAATGCTGCCTTCCCTACTCTTCAACATCATCTGGCCAACAAACCACTTGATCTTCTTACTTTGGCCTTTATCCACAATATCCTTCACCATTTCTGGTTTCTCCTTTAATAGGATTCTCGCTAAGTCAGAGTACTCCTGAGGGCTCAGTGGTCTCAACGTCATGTCCTCTTGTTCGATAATGTCTGTCACGAGCCTGACATCGCCTTCGAACTTCATAAGAAGGAGTTTTTTGGCGGACCGTGAGGTGATAGTCCGACGTTGCAGGTGCATTATAATGGAAGCGAGTTGTTCAGCGCGGACAGTGGTTGGGGACCATTCGCGGTCGCCAAATAGACTACCGAGTTCCATAAGGACCCTGTAGAGTATTAGTGAGAAGGAACAACCAGGACAGGTCTGATAAATGACGTACCAGTTTCCAGCAATCTTACCGAGATATGCTTGGTCATCATTGAGTAAATGAAAGCCTCGTAAGCAGCTCATGACGTGAAGGAAATAGTCTAAACGATCGCCATCGTCTAGTGAAAGAAGCGTGACAGCATCTTTCTGGGAAAGGCCGTGCTCTCCCGTAAGACGCTCGATCATCGTGTCAGGAAGGTTGGGTAGAGATAGCCGTAGGTGAGTAATGAGATCCTTGACAGTGTCAGCTGATGCGCCATGAGATGGACAATGCTACATACGTCCGCAAGGAGGACGGGAGCAATATCCGGGTCTGGCATGTATCGATAGTCGATCTCGCCCTCTTTGCCTCTGAGTCGCTTGGTGGTTTTGCTACCGAGGGTCCAGCCACGCGTTTCGCCCTCAACAGTGCCTCCGCCCTCAAGTAGTTCGATCTGACGATCACGCTCGGCGATGATGGCATCCTCGACAGCTTTCAGACTGGCCAGGTTCTTGATCTCTGTCCGTTGTCCCAGACCCATAACGCCATGATAAGAGTATGGGCCTTGAGAGGCGTCTCCATTGCGCTCGCGTACCGAGACATTGACGTCTGCCCGCAATCCGCCCATTTCCATGCCGGCAGTGCAAGCATTGACCGACTTGAGAATGACCTGTATTTTTCGTACGCACACGGCAGCCATCGCAGGATCGTGTATCTGGGGAAGGGTAATGATCTCGATCAGGGGATGGGACACGCGATTAAAGTCTAGTAGGTGGGTCGAGGGTGGTTGCTGCACAGTCTTGGCTGTATCTTGCTCCATCTGGACCTGCTTGATACCGATGGTGATGGGGCATTCTGCGGGGGCAGCGCCGGTAGGAAAGTCGTGGGTGTCGAGAGTGATGTGGCCATCACGGGCGAAGGGCTCGTAGTACTGGGTGATTTGGTAGCCGGCGGGCTGGTCTTGGTAGAAGTAGTGCTTACGGTCGAAGCTGCTTCTCTTCTGTATCGTGCAATTGAGAGCGAGGGCGCCACGGAGGGCAGGTATGAGGGTTTCCTTCTGGAACTGTGGCTGGCTGCCGGGGAAGGCAACGTCGAAAAGAGACACATGGCTGTTGGGCGCCTCGCTGACCGATGTGGCGGCCCGCGAGAACAGCTTGCGCGCCGTGTTGAGTTCGGCATGTATCTCGATGCCCACCGTGAGCTCCCACTTCTCTAGCCGCGGATCATTTGCTGTGTTGGGTTTGGTGGTTGAGCTCGATGTGGCATTTTTGTCCTTCTTCTGTTGCTTCGCCGCATCTTTGAGTGCTTTGCGGAAGGGTGCATCATCTTGTGGTGGTGTGGATTGGCTGTCGGTCTGGAGAGTTCGCAAAGATATTGCACTGCGGCGCGCTTGGCGCAGGCATGATTGATATATGTATGTTCGCTGTGAGAGGACAGCTCTGCGTGTGGTGTTGGCGAGCATGGCGTGAGGTGTGACGTGACGCCTGCCGCGCGCGTTGAAGGCTGCGGAGGTCCGAGCTCACTTCCGAACCACGCGTTCCCGCAGCCGTGCCAGCTGCAGATGCAGCCAATCAAGAATAGCCTGCCTTCGACCGCGGCCCTGGTCCTGTGCAACCGTTATGAATACCGCCGAACCGTGTACCTCGATGTTGTATACCGTCGCATACGGAGGGATGTTCTGCTCTCTCTGAAATGTCTGGAAGTTCGTGACACCAGCTGCCGCCATACCTGTGTTCGACATATGTATGAGGTTCAACGGAGCTACTTGCGGAGCCTGAAGATCTTCTTGAAGAAAGCCTTTACGCCGCGCTTCTTCTCTTTTGACTTCTCCGGCGCAGGCTCGACAACCTCAGCGTCCTCAGAGTGGTGCTGCTCGATTGACGTGCGCGTCGACTGGTCTTCGTCGGCGTGGCGCTGCTCGGTCGACCGGGCTTTAATAAGGCAAGCTGGAGCGGCCTGGCGTTTCTGCTTCTCGCTTTTCTTCTGTTCGCGGCGCTTCTTCTTCTCGATTTCTTTCTGTTCGCGGCGCTTTTGGTTCTTGCGTTCAGTCACTTTCTTCGCGCGTTCTTCCTCTCTGCGACACTCCTGCCGTTTACGATATTCTTGCTCGTGTCGCCTCTGCCTGTAAAGTTCGTCTTCGGCAACCCGTTGCGCGAATGGCGGCTTTTTATGTGCACGGCTGTCTTCTTTCAGTAGACGCGATATGCTCTTGTGTGGCCCCGGGGCATAGTATTCCGCTGCTGGACCACTGTGCCTTGCTGCTGAGCCACGGTACCTCGATGATGGGCCACCGTATCTCGCTAATCGCTCGTCCGGATGTTCGTAGGTGAAACAAGATGCTCCCGAGTACATAGGCACCAACAGGTAGCAGCAAGAAGGGGGGTCGATGGAGGCTGAGTGGAGGTAAAGCTTTTCACAATGATATCAGTACGATTCGTGACTTTTGACTGCAGTGCGGGCTCGTACCTCAGAATCGTCCGTTGAACAGGCTGTTCAGTCGATATCGAATTTTGTCTCGCTTGCGAAGCAGTAGTGCCCTGGTGGCGGTGTTCTTGATCTTCGATTCGGCTCGAAGCTCACGCGCCTCGAGCCGGCGTAGTCGTAGTCGAGCTATTTTGAGTCTTTCTTCAGGTGTAAGTTGGCGGAGTGCCGAGAGTTTACGTTTCGGCTTGGTCTTGGTGCGGAAGACTGGCTTGCGGTTGGTGGGCTTTGGAGCAGGACGATTCGGGGTTGATTTGCGTCGTGGAATGAAAGGGAAGGGTCGAGCGTTGCGTCGATTAGGTGTAGGACGAGGTTTTGTGGAGTAGTAGGGGTTGCGAAGGGGCATGTACTTCTTGGTCTCAGGAGTGCATGGGCGGTGTTGTCTGACTGTAGGCTAGGTACTGTAGAGCTAGGTGAGAGTGGTTGGAATTGCCAAAGCGATTGGTAGGACTACTTGAGTATGCTATTCGGTGTACTAATGCTAGAAATGCTGTATTGTTGATGTTGGTGTTCCTAGCAGGCTGGGGTTTAGAAGGTGAACAATGTGTAGCACCTCTAGGGCCACTTTCCATATTAGTTGGGAAGGTGCAATAGCGCCAACAACAACTGCCTTGTACGGTAAGGGAGCTGCGCACGCGATGAGTCCAAACGGCTCACGCGTTCAGCGGGTAGTATGATTTAGGTATAAGAACATGACATTAAACGACTTCTACTAAGATGCTGGTATATATGTTGTCAACATTTGGTATCCACATGGCACCAATGTTGGTGAGTAACAAAATACGAGCGCCATAATAGCGGCGCACAACACTTCCGAAGTCTACAGCCATCTACATCCATACGTCTAGGTCCAAGGGTATAACTTCTTGATGCCCTCGCCTTCTTTGTCGCTCGGTTTCAGGTTCGTGTAAACGAACTCCAGGTCGTCCTTTTCGAACTCCTTGGGCGGCTCGAATTTGGGACCGCGCTTCATCCAGAAAGCCAAACGAACATCCAGGATCTCCTTATCATGGTTCCAGTAGTGCGCACCAGAGCTGTAGTGCATGATGGACAAGTCATCGTAGTCCTCGTGCGGATATTTATGTTTCCAGTACCAGTTCTTGCCCAGTTCCTCGCTCGCAGGGTCAATGTGGTCGCTTTGCGTAGTCAGCTAATGGCTCGCATATAACTCGCGCACGATAGTCACTTACATGGTATCAAAGGCGGCGACTGCGCTGGAACTGTAGCCAGCAGCGATACGGCCGTCGCCACAGACTTCTTCGATGGTGTGCTGACCGAACAGTTCTGCTTGGCTCTTGGCTTTGTCATAGCCCAGCAAAGCTTCGCAATTGAAGCGCACGTAATGGTCGCGGTCTGGGCGCTGATGTTCATGGTAGAGACAAAAGATATGACCTACGCCATGTCAGTAATTATTGCACATAGATGTGTTGTTTGTCAGTAATTATTGCACATAGATGTGTTGTTTGTCAGTAATTATTGCACATAGATGTGTTGTTTGTCAATGACCAACCCATCTCGTGAGCAAGGACTGAGATCCACTCGACATGCTTTAGATAGTCGCTGGCTTGGTCCAAGTTCAGTCGCGGACCCATCCGGGCCTGCTGCGCGCCTCGAGGCCAGTCCTGCGGGACGTAGCCCATGACTGCAGACGGAGAGTAGCCTGGGATGCGCACAACTGACTCGATGATAGGAGCGATTTTGTATGGCAGATTGTCGTTCTAGATGAAGGAATCATCCTCGTTCTCGCGCTTCTTGAAGCAGTATGGTCAGTCGCCTTCCTCGTAGCGGTACTCGTAGAATTGGAGCTTGTGACCATTCGCCTTACCCGCAGCACCAATTTCATCCGTCCAAAGTTTCCAAGCTTCCTTGATGTCGCTCTCAAGATATTTTCGAGTGTCCTCGCGGTCATAGCAGTATGGGACTTCTCCGTTAGGCCAAGTCGACAGTGGCGCTCCAGTCTACAAGTATAAGTTCAGTGACTATCTCGATAGAATGAAAGACTTGACATACATGAGTGACAACCTCAGACCAACCCTGAGTTGCCTTCTTCTTGTAGAAGTCCTTGACGAGGTCGGCAGTGGTGTGAGTCTCATTTCCAAGATAGTAGAAGTCATTGAAGATAGGGGGGCATGCTGTCACGATCGCAGCCAAGCCGAGAAAGAGAATGAACATCTTCATAATTGCTGCGTCTTGAACAATTACTGTTGGGTGAGTATGACCGAGATACAGGAGAGCGAAGAGAAGCTCTTAACATACGAGGAGCTCACGGTGACCGTCGCGTTTGTTGCTACCTGCTTTAGGCGTGAGAAGTGACGCATTCGTAAAGACCGCTTCATTGCTCTCATTGCACCAAGGAAAAGCAAACGCCTAACAGCTCTCGATCTCAGTATTTACTGCGGTGCGGTTAGCTTGAAACCACACGTATCACATTTGGGGAGGATCTCTCAGACTCCTCTAAGAACCAAAATTGCTAACATGCTGATTTTCATTCTCGCAGATACTATCTAGAGATCAGACATGCCTCTCTACGAAGGCTTCTCTGCTTTCAATGACATATCACTACATACCGGTCCGTGAGCCACCACTCAAAACTCAAACTTTCGATCACCCATGATCTTCCACAGCTCCTCGACTACAGCCTTTTGCTCCTCTTGCTTGGCATGGCGGACGGCGAAGTAGAGACGGCCCTCGACGGTCGGATTCCAGTCACCCGGATTGGCAGACGCGACGATGCCGCCAGCCTCCTCGAGGATGATCCACCCAGCAGCGACGTCCCAACACCAGACTCCACCCTCCCAGAAGATATCGAGAATGCCCTGGGCGACGTAGCAGAAGTCCAACGCGGCGGAACCGTTGGAGCGGACGGACTTGCAGAATGCGCCGCCTTCTACCGTGTCCGTCAACAAGGTGTTCTGGACATCACCACGGAGACGCCAGTTAGGTCCCTGACGTTGGTTACCATACTCGATGGCAACCAGGCACGATCGGAGAGAAGGCATGGGCGGAGGTACTGGCTGGAGCGGAAGCTTGTGCTTGGTGTCGGTCGCCGTCTTCGTAAGAAAGGCACTTTGGTTCTTGATGGCGGTGTACATGTCGCCTCGGAAAGGGTTGTAAACGACGCCGATGACTGACTTCTTGTTCAGTGTCAAGGCCAGTGAGATGGCACAGTTTGGGAAGCCCTTGCTGAAGTTGAGCGTACCATCGATCGGATCGCAGACAAAGGTTGGTGCATCGGCGAGCTTAGTGCCGTGCTTGAAGGTTTCCTCGCCCAAGAAGTCGAACGCCGGATACGCAGCTCGGACGCGCTGTTCGACCATGTCTTCTATCTGCTTGTCATACTGTGTGACCAGGTCGGATGTGTTGATTTTCGTGGAAGCGGCGTTGAGGAGTTGATGCTCAGCCTCCAGCATCACCTTTCCTCCGTCTTTGGCAATTTCGATAAGGAGCTGGCAGATAGGGTTCAGATCTTGCTGGGTGAGCTGGTGCTTAGCAAGCTCCGTGTCGAAGTTGGGTGTTTTGGACGGCGTAGTGGGCCGAGACGAGATGCCTGAGTCGCCGCCGTTTAGGCTGCTGCTCGAAGACATGGTGGTGAAGTTCTTCTGGGCGCCCGTTGTAGGATATCGCAAGTCTTTGGAAATGGCTGGAGCGATTGAGATGCGGCTGATGCGGCTGTAAGGCGTTGAGGGTGACCCGAGGCTGGTAAAGGCTCGTGATCTTGTTTTTCTCTGTGTTGTGCTCGGGATTGGTTGTGGTGATAGTTGTGGTGATGGGGCGAGAGAGAAGGGACCACAGCGGGAGAAAGCTGTTTTCATGTCGAGCGGAAGCGTGAAGAAGCTGTGAAATGAACGGGAAGCTCGGGAAGCCGGAATGGGCCGTGAATGACCCTTGCCACGTAGATTGTCAGGAGATGGTAGATCATGTCGAAAGTTGTGCGCCCACAAACGTTGTTCAGGGCTCAACCTCAAGCATAAAGTAGCAGAGCCGCGACACAATGTCACCACGAACATTGTGTCTCTTATTTCTAGTGTCCGACTCTTTTTGCATGTGAAAGCGCCACGAGTCGCTCACTAATGCATACCTATCACAAACTCAATGTAGGAGCTACACCGTAACGAAAAGCTCTATGCCTGATCAGTAGTAACCGTTCGCAACTTTTGCAACCTGATCTGAATTACAGAAGCAGATTAAGGAGCTAGTCTATCAGCGAGCTGTCAACCTACATGTACGTACCTGGAGATTGTGAAAGAAAATCTCAGACTGGACTTGGGGGTCTCCAAATTTGACGCACTCGAGATCGAGTCCGGCTGAAAATCCTCAAGTCGGGTGGGTCGAGACTTTGTCAACACGACAGTAACCACTTCCAGTCACATGGTGTAACAATATTGCATGATGTGCTCCATTTTGTGTCTTGGGTGTAGGAAGTCGACAACGATGTTGTATGTGCAAAAGTTGTGTCCGAAATGAAAGAGGTGATCCAGGCGTAGCAGGTCCGATGATCGGGGGCCGTGCACCGGTGGGCTGCACTCCCACATCTACTTACTCTTTACCCATTCACGATTGCACTTCTTGTCATCACAGAAGACTCAAATAGATGGCATAGAGACAGATATATTATTCACTCAGAGTAAGGAGAATACTTCGAGAGCTGTTTCGAGCTCAAGTCTCAACCAACAACCACCACCCAGATTAAAGTGTATAGACAGCTTCTTCAACAAGCCCCGCCCAAGAACAAGGAAAGATATTGGTCAACGTCAAGATTGAGCAATCAGACGCCGCCTCGCTGCCATTACACCCCCCGATTTCCAACCTTCAACAACAATCGCCCTTATTCTCTGTCCTTCCAGCAGATGGAGAGGGGTTGGCGTTCGATAAAATACTTGCGTGGAAATATGCTTGAGTTGGCAGTGGGCATGAGAGGTCGGTTACTGGCGCGCCACAGAGCGCGACAAACAATAAGGAGTACCACACAACTGTATTGTGTTCGGGGGCGAAGGTGGCAAGGATGGACTTTCACAAGTTATGATAAGCTGTGCTGGTTGAGGCTAGACAGTACCTAGGTAGTGACTTCAGGAGCGTTGAGCCGCTCGATAGCCTCCTGGGAGTAGTGACCTCTTAAACCAGAACGTGTCATGATCGGATGAGCATGATTGTGTGTTCCGAATTTTGATGGTATTGCATTATGTGGACTCCATTAACCTTGCTAGTCATACAACATTAGTCTAACATTATGCCAGACTGAGTATGATCAGAAACTTCGATGTAGAAGCTCTGAAGAACTGAGAACGCTCCAAAAACCCAGGGTAAAATTACCAAGCAAACGAAGTACACGAAGCACCGAATGTAAAGTAAAAATAACCATCAAAACGCTGGAGAGTAGAGGCTACCGACCTCATGGTTCTTGAGACCCAGCCAGACAGCGACCGAGCAGCGCCGTAGGGACTTTCCCACTCCCACACGCTCAGCCAAGGACGCGAGGTGCGCCTGACTTGCCTTTCTTTTGTACACCGCGGGGAATGAACGCAACCGGGTTGGGAGCTACAGGAGCAGCGGTGAGAGTATTAGGGCGATTCGTATGGCCCTTGTTCTTATTGTCGTTTCTCTTCTTTCCATGGTTCTGGTGTTTGTCGTCTTTCTTGGTGACAGCCTTGACCTCAGATGTTGCGCGCTTGATCGTGACCGGATGGCTACCAATGTATTTTCCGTTCATCTCCTTGAAGGCGCGGAAGTAGTCGTCAGTGTCGGAGAAGCTAACGAAGCCGTAGCTCTTGCTCTTGGTGGACTTCTTGTCGCGGACTACGCGAGACTTGACCAGAGATGGGTACTTAGAGAAGGCCTTGTGCAGCGAGTCGTCCGTAACTTCACCAGCAAGATTGCCGATGAACAGCCTTGGATGCATGGGGTCCCACTCGAGCAAGGTGGCGTCTTCCCAGGTCTTTCCACCACCCTCGCGGACGACAGTCTTTCGCTTGCCATCGGCTGTCAGGGCGGGCTCAGCGTCCGGAGCCGCCACAGCATCCGAGCGTGCGCCGACATTTGCGTTGTTCCGCTTCGCAGCTGCGTCGTCCTTGTTGTATGCGCTGCTCCACTCAGCGATGCGCGCCTCTTCCTCAGGGTCGTAGGTACCACCGAAGCCACCGTTTATGGGCGCAGCTGCTGGGAACGATGGCGAAGGAGCGGCACCGGCATAGGCTGGATATGACGAGTTATCGTAATAAGCATTGCTGGCCGAATAAGCAGGAGCTTGGTACGGGGTGCTCACTGGCACTTGTGAGTATGCGACTGTGGGGCCAGCCTGAGTAGGCGCCTGTGCTACAACCGAGCGTGGCGCGAAACTGGCATACATGGGCGAGTTGCCCTGTCCTCTAGCCCCGGCGTTGCCAGGCCTTGAGGGTGGAGCGGAGTATGTCGAGGGCGGAGGGCGAGCTGGGAGTGAGTGGTGTGGTTGCATGGTTGCGTTGTTGGTGTTGGAACTGCACGTCAGTCCAGGGTAATCTCAGTGAAGTGAAGACTTAACCAGAAGCTGATCTGATGCGCGCTCCTGCTGTCGAGGATCGTGAAGAGTCGGAAGTGGTGCAGAAGGAGTCGTACGAGGAGCAAAGGTTGCTGCTGTCGTCTTTGTTGGAGTTGTATCACTAGCGTGGGTACAAAAGTTGAAGATGAGTCGATGTCAGTGAGGGTGAGGCGCAGTCAGGACTTTACACAGCGGTGGACGTGTGGCGTACCAATGGCGATGTGAATGGCCGAAGGCTAAGACGCGACTCGGGTCGAGGAAGCTGAATACGCAGATGCGCAGGCCGTGGTTACAGGATGCTTACTACACGGAGGCGACAGACGAGTCTTTCCTGAAGCGGTCGGTGGCCGTGTTGCGGGTAGAGCACGGTGGCTAGATTCTGTCGGCGTTTACGGGTAGCAGTACCGGTGTAGTAAAGTAATTGCCGCTGGGGTTGTCAGAAGTCTCTAGTGTGTTGAAGCGGTTATTATTTGTTGGGTGATGTTCGCTGCTGCACATCCATGGATGTGGGAACGAGCGCCTTGGCTCCGCTAGGTAGAACATTGAATCTTGGAACCTTGGAAAGGTCTGACTTACACGTGATTCAGGTAACAGCACCCCACGCTCGAATTCGGCGTCTGTGGGGCTTTCATCATGCGGCATTCACTTGTGAGTACCAGATGATGAGCATGACTTGATGCTGTAACAAAGTGGCCTACCCATTCTCACTAGCCATTGCCGACCCTCATAGCAGTCTCAAGGCTCCTCAAAAGTATCCATTGTGTCGCGCAAATTGGGCGCTTCCGAACATCCCTGTAGAGCCCCTCCTTTGTCAGCAACGTTAAGGCTGAGCTTTGGAGGGGCATATCCACACAAGTCCGGCCTCATCTCATCCCAGCGGGATTTAGTAGTAGCATTTCCGCGCGCGTCCGCCGGAAGTAGTGAATTAATTCATGTAGTGAAAAAGAAGCAAGCGATCATGGCAATTGACTGGAGACTGAAACTGAATCTCATCAAGCCCTGTTAAAGGCGGCCAGCACAGCATGTAAAGCTTACGGATCGCGGTCCTCGACCAACAATTGGGGACCCGTTGTCCAATGATGCAGTACTTTGGACCGGCGATTGCAACAATAAACAATTACACGGTAAAATTGACAAACGCGAGACATGTACTGCGAACGCTTACCGCCGCGGCCGAAGCTGTTGTGCGCTGCTGTATGGATTAGAATGCTCGCGCATGGCTCCTGACGCAACACGGCTGCGCTCGCACTAGTGTCCAAATCTGCGTCCACGGGTACTTTAGCAGCAAGCACCCCACCGTCTTCCTTTCGTCACCTACCAGCTTTTCACGGCTTCGATCTCTTCACACTTTGTTGCACGCCAGGCCGTTGCAACTTTCTTCCTCGAAAAGACTCACAATACTTCGAACATATTCAGCAATCACCACCACATACCGCAATCATGTCTGAGGCCGTTGGAGATTTCGGACTGATCGGTTTGGCCGTACGTCCTCGTCGCAACAGTAGACAACAGACAGACAGCTTACCTTTCCACCCTAGGTCATGGGCCAGAACCTGATCCTTAATGCGTAAGCCATTACTCACCCAAGAAGCCTCAGTAAGCAATACTAACACCAAGTAGCGCCGACCATGGATTCACTGTACGAGCTCCTTCCTGCTAGTCTTTAAGCTGAAGCACTAATTCGCGCGCAGGTTGTAGCTTTCAACAGGACGTAAGATGTCTAGCTCACTGCAGTGGTAGAACAGGAACTGACAAACCGGCAGCGTTGCCAAGGTTGACCGTTTCTTGAACGATGGTGGGACTTGCTGGCATTGACTTGAGGGAACTGCGCTGACATCAAACAGAGGCCAAGGGCAAGTCGATCGTCGGCGCCCACTCCATCAAGGAGTTCGTCTCCAAGCTCAAGAAGCCCCGCCGTATGATGATGCTCGTCATGGCCGGCAAGCCGGTCGACGACTTCATCGAGCTCCTTTTGAACGAGGGTGGCGTCGAGGAGGGCGACATCATCATCGACGGCGGTAACTCGCACTACCCCGACACGAACCGCCGCACCAAATACCTCTCTGAAAAGGGCATCCGATTCGTCGGAACCGGTGTCTCCGGAGGAGAGGAGGGTGCCCGCTACGGTCCCAGCATCATGCCCGGTGGAAACGAGGAGGCATGGCCATACATCAAGGTAGGAGAGTCGATCGCGAGTCTGAAACCATCTAACGGCAGTACAGGATGTGCTCCAGTCTATTTCCGCGAAGTCCGACGGCGAGGCCTGCTGCCAGTGGGTCGGCGACGAGGGTGCTGGTCACTACGTCAAGATGGTGCACAACGGTATCGAGTACGGTGATATGCAGCTGATCTGCGAGGTACGATGACAACTCACCGTTGTCGACTTGGAATGCTAACAAATCGTAGGCGTACGACATCATGAAGCGCGGTCTGGGAATGACAAACAAGGAGATGGGCGACGTCTTCACCGAGTGGAACAAGGGTGTTCTCGATTCGTTCCTTATCGAGATCACTCGCGACATCATGTACAAGAACGACGACGACGGCGTTGCGATCGTCGAGAAGATCATGGACTCGGCCGGTCAGAAGGGTACTGGCAAGTGGACTGCCATCAACGCCCTGGACCTGGGTATGCCCGTCACTCTGATCGGTGAGGCCGTCTTCGCTCGTTGCCTGAGTTCGCTCAAGTCTGAGCGCGGTCGCGCTGCCGGACTTCTCGACGGACCCAGCCCGAGCTTCTCTGGTGACCGCAAGGCTGTCCTCGACAACATTGAGCAGGCTCTGTACGCCTCAAAGATCATCTCCTACGCCCAGGGCTTCATGCTGATCCAGAACGTAAGTGGAAATGACTTATGGAAATGACTTGCAACCAATAGATGTGTACTGACAAACGAACAGGCTGCTAAGGAGTACAACTGGAAGCTGAACAAGCCCGAGATTGCGCTCATGTGGCGCGGTGGCTGCATCATCCGATCTGTCTTCCTGAAAGACATCACCAAGGCGTACCGTACCAACCCCGACCTCGAGAACCTCCTTTTCGACGACTTCTTCAACAAGGCTATTCACAAGGCGCAGGCTGGGTGGAGAGAGTACGTTGCTCTTAATAAGCTGTCAGACATCGCTAACATGAGGCCAGCATCGTTTCGAAGGGTGCTCTTTGGGGTATCCCAACCCCTGCTTTCAGCACCGCGCTCAGCTTCTACGACGGATACCGCGCCAAGGACCTCCCAGCCAACTTGCTGCAAGCACAGCGTGACTACTTCGGCGCACACACCTTCAGGATCAAGCCCGAATGCGCCAACGAGCAGTACAAGGAGGGCGAGAACATCCACGTCAACTGGACCGGCAGGGGTGGCAACATTTCTGCTTCCGTAAGTCAAGAACACTTTTTGACATGTCGCTCACTAACCGTACTTCTAGACATACAACGCATAAACAACGAGATACCCAACGCTTGGGAGTCGGTTACGGTGCCGCGCTGCGAGAGATCTGCGTTGGAAAGGAACATAGCCGGCACGAACATAGCATGAATCTAGAATGATGATCGATACGCGCACAGTGTAGCAGATTCGGAAAGGCAGTTTGACTGTCAACGTGATGCTCGTAGCAAAGTCTGATTTGTGTGCTGCAACACATTGTACTTCGTAGGGACGACTGGGCGGAAGACTCGTGAGATATGATTGGTGTAGAGCAAGCGCCCGCAGCCAGGCTTGGCATCGCAAGCGATCATTACCGGAGCTCAAGGAGGAGTTGCTTCCATTCTTCCAGCACCTCGAGCCCCAGTCGCTCTCACCGGGACGCCTACAGTAGTTGTTCCTCGGTCGCGTGCGCCTTGCGAGTATCTCCTTCCTGTCGCTCCTTTGCTCTGCCATTTTGCTGCTTGCATGACTATTCGGCGTTCAGCTCGCGAAGTGCTCGGTGGCCCAAAGTTTCGATCCTAATAGGGAAGAGAGACACGCAGTGCTACCACGCGCTTCATAGAGGCTTGGAGAAACACCAAAACTCGCGGCAAGAGCTGAGACATTGGCTTGCTCATGGCGGACAAGCGCAACAGCTTTGCGGGCAAGGTTGCGACGCCTAACCTGAAGGTTGGCGGCGGAGGATCGACCAAGGAGGGCATCGACGTCGACTCGAACCTGTACAAGGCGGTTGGATCGCGGTATGGCTGCCACTGCGACGATTCCATGTCGCTGGAGGCTGACTACGTGTAGCATCAAGATCACATGCGCACCGAACAACAATGTGCTGGAGGGCACTCTCTTCACGGCCTGCAATGTCACCAACGCCATAGCCATCAACACTGCGCCGGCCCCGCCCAACCCCTCCGCACCGCTCGCCAGTCAACCGGGCGACTACCACATTATTCCGTTCGCGCACATACTGTCTTTCGAGATTGTCGGCTCAGGCGAGCGCGTGGCCGAGTCGGGTCCTGGGTTCGATGGCGCCATGCCCAGCATATCCAAGGTGGATCTTGCTGCGCTGCAGGCGAGAGAAGAGCAGACGATCCGCGAGATGAAGAAGAAGGACGCCCAGAAGGGCAAGGGCGTGAGCAAGGAAGCACAGGAGCTGTTTGATGCCATCTCGAGAACGTGAGTCGATCTATTGCTTTGGTCTATTTGAATGCTAATCTGAGCATCAGCCTTCCCACCCGCTGGGCAGACACGACTATCGTGGTCAACGACTCCGTCCTCATCCTCCCTCCCTACGCCCTCGAGAACATCAAGGCCCCCACCGACAAGTCACAGAGCGAAGCGCACGTGCGCAAGGTCGTTGACCACTTCTACCGCAACAAGAAAGGTCCAAGTGGAGGGGCTGCGCGCGCACCTGTGGCCACGCCGATTGCGCCGCGCAAGGGTGGTTAGAAACATCCCAGGTCGGTGTTGCAAGATCGCTTCAAGAAGTACCGCACGTCTGTGGGCATGGCAATGTAGGGATGGGGACTATATCCGCGCCGGCTTGACACGGCCGTGCAGAAATGAGTTGGATGGCGCTGAGTATCGTATGTGTGAGGGGCAAATGAGGCAAGGCTGAAGGGCTATACGACAGTGTATGTGCCACACGGGCTGATTGAGTTGTGTAGCTATGTACTGCGAACTCACAAACACTCAAAATGAGGCAAACTATGCCGCTTCAATGCTTTTTGTTCTTGGCGAACATGGTCCTTCAGCTCGATGCACTGACGCACGCCATGAATAGTCGGGGAGTGTAGCCTCCTGCAAGCCAGCGCCTCTTCGCTTGCCGTCTTACCTGGACCCCTCCTTCCCAAGCTTCACTCATCATCCTCACTCTGCAGGATGTACATATGCACTGATGTTTGATCCACTCAGTATCACCACAAGCGTGGTGAGTTTACCATTCCTATCGTCGCTGCATCACGCGTTCACAATGAACGGAGCCTTGCAATCTTGTGCGAGCCTCACAAAGCTCTAACATCTGCTAGACACGCAGCTGCGCATCACAGGCAGCTGTGTTGGTACAGCCAAAACATTATGGGAGATTCGCAGTGCTTGGAAGCGCGCTCCAGTCACCGTCGACTCACTCTGCTCCCAGCTGAAGCTCACCGCTGCGTCGTTGTCAAAGATCCAGTCGATTATTCTAAGTGATACCGATGTCCTACAAGACAAGCCAGACCTGGTTGAGACCTTTGAGACTACTCTGACCAGCTCTATGGTTCTTACCACATGACTCGATAAGATCATGCAAACCATCACCAAGGGTGTACTTGAAGGCACTAGTCCGTCGTGGAAGCTGAAGTTCAGGACGCTTTGGAATGAGAATGACATCGAGGAGTTGCTTGAGCAGCTTCACAAGCAGCAGACCGCTATTGTAGTGCTGGTCGATCTGCTGCAAACGTAAGTAAAGCGCGTTCACGAATGGCCTAGGATGATCAATCTTATGCCTGATTCTGTATGGCTCTGGAGTGAACAAGTCTCGAGCCACCAAACGTCAACAAGGAGAGAACGACAACCATTACCCTATCTGACAAGTCCAAAAACTTCAGGCTTTGGATCCCGCTAATGACTTTGCCTAGGGACTCCATCGCCGAGATCAGAAGACTTATACGACAGCATGACGCCTTTCTTCGAGAAATCGCTGCCAATACCCGAAACACTCGGAACGCACATGCAGTCCAGGCCCCAGAGTCTATCTTGTTGAGGGACGACGAACATGAGAGTGTCTTCAGTCAGGTCATTGCTTCCAAGGACGTCGACGACAGCTTCGAGACGGTCATTCTCGGTACCAAGGTGTATTCCAATGCTTTTACTGATGCTATCGGGCCGGCTGACGACGACGACAAGTCTGACGATGCGAAGACTGTCGTTGATGCACCTATCCGAGATGTCGCCTTGAGAAGTGCCCGTACAGACGCGTCAGAACTGTCTAATCTGGCCATCCATGATCCTTCGATTCAGTCTGCTGTTGAGGGTCTCGAGATTGTTGATATCTACGCATCTCCTATGCTTGGCCACCAGGCTGCTTCCAACGAGGAGCTGAGTTACAAAACTGATCAGGAGATTCACGGGATCCGGAAGATCTCTCAATCCCGATATTACGGCTACACAACATCGAGGAAAGGAGGCAAAGAAAAGAAATATGGGTATTTTGAGCGCGATCACGTAGAGATGAAATTTGTTCCACGCCAGCGCCTGCAAGCCAGCGCCTCAAATACCTTTGCACACAGAGATGGTCGAAACATCTACGTGGAGCATGTATCAATGAACATCGACGTGAGTCTGAGCATTGCCCATCATGCAGGTGTCTAACGGATGCAGCCATATTGTTCTGGACCTCAATTCAGAGGCGTCTTATCTGCGAGAAGCGAGCCAGAGGCTGAAGAGCCCTTTTGGGTGTGGCTATGCGACGTCAGATTTGGGATTCCCGTGGAACAGCACTTGGACCAGCTAATCCGACACTTTGCCAATCCAATAGCCGCCCTAAAGGGTCTCAGTGGTCAAGAGCGACAGCAAAGCATAAGAGATATACATCAGTCGCGTAGTGTCAAATGGATAAAGCTTTTGGCTCACTGCAGCTCTCTTGAGGACATGCGAATCATTGCTTCATTAGAGAAAGTGTATTGGGAACAGAAGGAATAGACCCAGGTGAGAAACCTTAGTCAGTCTCACTAATGAGCTTCGGCTATTTCTATCACACAAATAGTATTAAACGTAATAACAAGTGATAATGAATCGTATGGTAGCCTTGTTGAGGCCTATCATGCTCAAATAAACGCGTATTCCTGACCGATTGTTTTGAGCGTAGATGCCATCAGTCTTTGGTACATTTCGACAGTTGCAGCTTTATTGTTTTGCGTACAGACAACAGCAGTACCTACCTAATTAGGTAGCACGTTCTGGGCGCGACCTTTAGTGGGTGGTAGAACCCAAGTATGACATCATCTACATACTGCTATTCCCGACCTTCATCGCATCTCCTTAAACCTACCTGCTAAGCAAACCATAAGAGCTCACCCAAACCCTCCAATATTCTCTATCAATTGACCACCAACCAATCGCCACCATGTCCACACCAGACATCCCATCCCTCCACTCCAAAGCCGAGTACCTCAAAGCCGTCATGTACGAAGGCGTCACCATCCTCGAAGGCACGGCAACATGGTGCGAGAAGTGCAAGGTCATTGCGCCCGAAGTTGCGAAGATGGTGGAGGAATATCCAAACGTACGTTAGACCCTAATCATTCGCAACGATATCCACTGACAGCCCACCACAGGTCAAATTCTATACATACGATGTCGAAAAATGCGAAGGCATTGCGCAGGAGCTGGGTGTCAGCCAGATGCCTACATTCAGTATCTTCAAGGACGGGGATATCCAAGAAGGCGTCACGGGTGCGAAGCCGAAAGAGATTAGGAAGGCTATTGAAGGGTGTTTGTAGTTTAATTTTCATGTGCTCATTTCATTCGTGACTATATCTTCACAAACTGTGCCTGATTTGGTGTCTCTACTCGCCCTTCCCTTGCTTGCCGTAAAATGCTTGCTCGCCGCCGAGCTCTTTGAGTGCTTGTTCAGACTTCTTCTTTGATTCTTCGCTTGTGTCTGGTGCTTGTGGTTAGTAGGTGATGTTGCATCAGGTGATGTTCTCGAGACATACTTGGGTTGCTCAGGTTGGCCTTGTGTCCTGCTGCCTTGTGGCTGATGTCCTCGACGCTGTTGTTGAGATTCTGATCGGCTTCCGAAAGGCCGGCAGCGGTAATGCCCTGGTGGGATGTGTTGTTTGAGGAAGTCATGGCTGTGTTGTTGGGTTTAAATGGAGATGGTTTGACGTTATGCTGAATCGGTTCGCAACAGTACGTTCATGCCTGGGGTCGCTCCCTTAAATACCTCGATCTTCACTCAAGCCTGCTCCATCATCATACCAGGCTCCACAAATATGACATACACTCTCCACGCCGTCATGCCTCCCCAAGCTCAAAGCCATGACATCTCCAAGAGCATCCATCTACCCGTGTTACCCAGTCTCGCTCGGCGTCAGTCCAGAACAGTGGAAACTTGATCCTTTCCGCTGCCGGTATCCGAGAGCCAGTCGCAGGTCGGGATGACCGCATGTTTGTCGATCACGATGAGAAGCGAGGGGCGGGATAATGTCTTCGGGCCGTTTAGTGGGCGTGGCGAGCGAATCAGCATTTAGTGCCAACGGTCGACACCGAGAGGAATAGGTTGGAGGTGTTCGATGCTCGCAATGATGAGTACTTTTTTGGAAGTTACGAGCAGTATCTAGATTGTCCATTTTAATCACTTCCAAGCCACGTTCCATGTCGACTCGCCCTTGCGGAACGGCACAACGCTTACACTGACACCCTCCTTTTCCAACAAGTCCGTGATCTTCTCAGCACCTTTCTTCAGCAGCACTCTTTCTCCCCGCTCATCCTTGACCTGGTAGAATGTGCGACCACAGCCGCCGAAGAAGCCTTCTAGAACCTCTTGGCTTACTTCCTCCTCCTTGATGACACCCCTTGCAATGCCCTTCTCCAGTGCATCGAGCACGTAGCCCAGCGCATAGGGCTGTGTGAAGACACCTGCAGCAACCTTGTCTTCGCCGCGCTTCTTCCTACGGTCGTGCGGTGCAGAGTCCGTACCCAAGAAGAACCGCCCGCCACTGCGCACAACGGCTTGAAGCAGCGCGTCACGATCCTCAGGTGTCTTCGCAACAGGTTTGCAGAAGCAGAACGGATCGCCCGCCCAGTCATCGATGATGAGTGACAAATGATGCGCCGTGATCGTTCCCCCGACGGTGGGACCGCAAGCACGTACAGCTTCCAGCGCAGCAGCTGTACTGCAGTGCTCGAGGATGATGCGTAGTTGCGGGAAGCGCTCGTGCAGGGACTTGAACGTCGGCAGGAAAGCTGGTTCAGCGTTCAGGACGGTGATGGCGTTGCTGTTGCTTGAGGCTTGAGCATCCGCTGGCGTCGACGGCACTTCGCCGTGTAGATTCAGGACCATGTTTTGCTTTTCCATCTCCGCGAAGACTGGGTAGAATGTCGCGTAGTCGAGGACACCGGACGATGAGTTCTAGAGGCAGTTAGATTTGGAAATTGTGGAACCAATTACTCCAGACTCACGGTCGTGACACCCGCGGGGTATGATTTTACACCGCTGATACCAGCCTTCTTTGCTTCACGAATCACTCCTGGAGTGATGGACTCGTGCAAGTAAAGAGACATGAGGTAGTCGACGTTGGGCTCGATAGCTCGCAGTCTGTCGCGGTACTCGAGGCATTGTTGAACAGTTGTGACAGGCGGTACCAAGTTAGGCTGGGAAATGATTAGATCGTGAATTGCGGTGCAGATACAGAAGGATGGGCACGTATGTGTTCCATCAAATTTTGATAGATAGAACGCTAACTTACCATGACATACACCTGATTCACACCACCCCTGCGAATCGTTGGCGTAACCAGCTGCGACATTTCGCCATCTCGCAAGTGCACATGCGCGTCGAACGCTGCAGGCAGCTCAATCTCGCTCAAATTGGTAAAGCCCATCATGTGATGAGTAGTCGAAGTTGCTGAGCTGCCGAATCAAGAGTTTTGTGGTTGTGATGTGGGGGAGCAACAATTCAGCGGCACTAGTCCGCGTTAGCGCTTCCAAAAAACAGAGTCTCAATCATTCAGCATCAATTCGTGATGATCGGGACGTGTACTAGATGTTTGGGATTGCGAAAATATCTATCGTAATCTATCTGGGTATATATGGGTTTCCATCGTTGGGTACTTTCTGTTCCATCTGCAAGATCAATATCCATGCATTCATGTCTCGTCGCGTGGATTCATCCTTCATCCTTCATCCTTCAGGTGATCGTAACATGCTCATGCTCTGGCTTCCTGTTCCACTGCTTTGGCTCATACAAGACCACCAGGCCCGAATGACGCGTGCTCCTTGTATCATTTGATGCGGTTTCGACGCTTCCCAACTTATTCCCGATGCTAGGTCTACTACCCTCAGCTGTCGGCGATTGTGTCTTACTCTCGGTCTTTGTTCGCTTCCTAGCAAATTCACTACCGAGTGAGGAAGGCTGATTCGCAGTATCCAAATGTTCGTCTCTTCCTCTCTTGCCACGCGTGGCCGTAGCTGTAAAGATTGATAAATTCGATTTCGCTCGAAGCGCGAACCCTTCAAGTCCAGTTGAGACAGTTGTTGGCATTCGAGAACGTCGACGGAATCGATGCGGAACCTGGGTGGATGGCAAGGTAATGTGTTCGTCCGGCTCGGGCGCCTCATCCCTGACATCGTTTGTGCCATCCAATCCTGGTTCATCCGAGGCATTGCCGGCCATACTGCTTGCCATCGACGAGTCCCTATAAGTATGTGACCGCCGATTCGTCGAGGTTGGGGCTCCACGCTGAAGGACCGGAACGTTGACGTGAATGGTCGATGTCAATGAAGCGGTATCATCTGTTGTCTCATCCACATCCACTAATATCTCCTCCGGAACCTGTAGAGGCAAGGAGTTCAACCTTGGACGTCTGTTGTTGTCGAGGACTTGTCTTAGTGCGAGCCCCAGGGCGAAGGAGACCTTACGATCGACGCCGTTCCCCACTATTCTGTACTGTTCAACAATGCTGCCTATGATGGGTTCATCGTCTCTCCAGCCTTGTGCACGCCGTGCTTCCAGGAGAGTGATTGGTCTGTCCTCAGACCAGTGCACGATAGCGCCATTTTGAGATGCTTGTAGACTCTGACCCGTCGTGATGCACGGTATCAACCCGGATGACTTAATTCTCGTATAGCCTTTTGTGTTCTCTCTGCCAAGCTTATGAAGAGAGGAGGGTATGAGTTCGAGATCGAATGCCCCTTTGTACGAGCTTCCTGAAGGAATGCACTGTAGAATCGCACGATCGCTGCGGCCGGGTGGACAAACGGTGCAATGATCGGGAAATGGGATGCATGTTAGGACGTTGCCATCGCCAATGTCTGGTACATCAGACGTGAGCGCTGCTGCAGTGAGCTGCGGGAACGGCGTAGGATAATACTCCCTCTCTCCGAAGCGCTGCCCATTGGGCAGCCTTCCGAAGCTCTTCCCAAGTATTTGTTCATGTGATCTGCTGTGAGTGTGCCACGGTTGGGCAATGGGATCCAACCCTGGGGCAGCGACTGTCATGAACAGACGTGACCTGTGTTGACTACTGCCATAACTCCATGTATCCATAATGTACTGGTTGACTTGATATCCCGTTGATATCAAACATGCGACGACTTGCGATAGAACGTTCTGGCCTGGAATGCGTTCATTGGCCACGCTGACAACGTTCTCCAGCACAGCATACTCGGGGCGATAGAGGTCCAAGAAAGAGCAAAATGTACTGATGGGTGATGCGTTACGCACGAAGGCTTCGCTAAGGACATTCTGTTGTAGCGTTGAAAAGCCTACTCAGTCAGCAGAGAAGTTCCAGACAGGGTTTTACATACCAGGGCAGGGTGAACCAGCAGCAACGAAGTTCACAGCTCCCACGCGAGCAATGGACTCGTGCTGCCTACCGCTGAGAGCGGCTTTTAGATAGTCGTCGACAGAACCGCAGAAGAATTGCACGTTTGAGCCTTCCGGAGCATTCGCGCGCTGGGTATGTATGGCTTGGGCGCTGAAGTCCACGGATGTCTCCGAATTAACCCCTCCACCTTCGTGGAAGCCTTGATCTAAGCCACCGCCGCCACTGAATATGCTCAGACCTTTGAGTCTCCGTCCGACCACTGGAACGGAGTAATCTTTGCCCTCGCAAAAATTGTCTGGAAGTCTTGCAAGGTACATAAGCCGCGGGTCATCCTTCGATGCGGTAAGGCCCATTGAGATCATCCATAGATCTCCAGCTCCAGCACGATTGTAAGGAAAAGGAAGCTTTCCCTGTAGTATGTCTTGCTTGGGTACAAATCGAATGTGGCACCTGCGTTCTATTCGAGACAATGTCACCGGCTCGTATTGGTCGGTGAGAACTACCTCGTTGACGGCAATCTCCTGTTTCCGACGAGAGGTCGGCACCAAATGAGAACAATCACGGCGGAGGCGCAGCAGTTTTCGAATTGTCGCTTTCCCGGTCACTTTGTCGATCAGTGCAATGACCACAGGCTCCAGAATTTTGCAACCGTTTAATGTCTTCGAAAGATATACCGTGTCTCCCGATGCGTATTCCTTGATGCTTGATGTCTTTTGTGTCGTACACATACATTGCTTGTGTGCGCTTTTCAAGCTCACGAACGCGCTATCTTGAGTGACATAAGTTTGGCGGACGAAGTAGCTATCGGTTGGTATAGTCGATGGCGTCCATTTCACATCGTACTTGCCGTTGATTTCTGTTGACAGGAGCTCACCTTCGGTGCAGTTGCACTTGTCTGAAAAGAACAACTCGTTCTCGTAGGGATAGGTCGCTTTGAATATGTTCGTTTCGCGAGGATGGTAGAGGTATAGAATATACAGGCGCTGCACCCCGGGATCTTTTCGAACGATACGCTGAACATATCCAAACCACTGCCAGTTCGCAGCCCCCCAGAATTTGATTTCTTCCTGCGTGGGGTTGAAAGCAACAACGTCACCCACTCGAACGGCGGCGCCTCCGTATGGGCGACTCGGCGGCTCGATCTAAGGCGTAGCACCACCCGTCTCCGCTGCTGGTGGTTTTGCGAATCAGAGCTGGCATTGCCGTCGCATTTGCTGAGCCTTGACCGGAGGAGATGCGCACATGGCTCGGATCGTGTCTCGAAAATACATGTTCTTGAAGCAATCTAGGACGGTAGGGGTTGCCAGAGTGCGCTGCACGGCTTCAGGCTGAGCCTTTATGGCCGTCAGACCTCGTACCATGCATTCGGCCCACAAAGGTTGGGCCAAGAGCTGTTTAGCATTGGGTAGATTATGAGCCTGGCGGTAGAGGAAGTCGATGTACGCGTTCACAGCAACGCGAAAGTCGACCCGCCCTCGGTAGGCATGGTGCCAGGCTTGGAGTTCCACATCGTCTGGATATCGCGTAGTAAGCCACGTGTGGAACGTCCTGCGAAAGCTGGTAACCCCGACTGAGCCAGTCGGCTGTCCGTCCATGAAGTCTATGATGTGCTTCGCCAGTTGCGCTACCCAGAGATAAGAATCGTGAAACCGTCTGTACTCCTTGCTCGGTCTGTTCAGCCGTATCCAGATGTCGAAGTCAGCATCTCTGTGAGCGACATCAGACTGGATGTATATCACAACGGCCGGGCTGTCGCTGTCGCCGTAACCCTCGACTGACGAGTCTCGAATCGTCAGGCCTTGGACGTAGCGCCTGGTGTTGCCGATACAAAGGATGCCGTTAAAACAAAGCTTCTTCGCTATTGGGACTTCGAGGTGATGTAGACTTATGAGCTCGAAGCGCCTTGATTCGATGCCTGCATCTGGCGAGCGGTACACCTCGAAGTCGTAGGCATCGGCGATCAATATTGGCCTGTTCGAATTGTAGCCATCGTAGGTGGGCGCAGCATCAGTCTGTTGCTCCCATTCGATCTTCTTTCATATTAGCAACGAAACCGTGAATGAGATCGGCATACATACTTTTAGCGCTGCAATTGCAGCGTGCTTCGGCGTGATAGGCAGAGGCGGTGCCCAATTGGAAGATTGCAATCGTGCAAAGTCAGAGAGCGACGGCTTTACTTGGAGCTGGCGAGCCTGATGGGCCTTTTTGACGGTTGGCTCGAACTGTTTTGCTGTGTGCTTCGGCTTGGCGACAACGATAGTATCTTCTGCAGGCATGCTGCCCTACTGTAGCGACGAGTGCTTAGAGATGCCAAACTGAAGGCTGTTGAATAAACGGGGACAAAGGAATCCAATCGAGGTGCGAAGCTGAAGCGACAATTCGTATCCAAAGTCCAGAGGTTCAGACACGTAAAAGCGTTACTCCAATAGATAGTCATGTCGTGCTATTTCGTTCACGTAAGAAAAGGTCGCGGTGAGCGTGACGGGAAGTATTGTTGTGTCAACCGTCCTTCGTCCTTCTCTTTCCAACAGCAAACACTCGCGGTGCTGAAGACAACGTGTCGCGAGCCAAATTTTTCGACAAACAGCAATCCAACGGTGTCAAACACAAGCGATGCAAAGGACACCTGTGCAACATGGCTCATAGCTAAGCACGGGCAAGGAGCGAAGGGAGGTGAGGTAATTGCAGGTGAAGGTGAGAGTCAGAGTAGGTGCAGCCTCGTAGGCGCAAGGGCAAGTGCGGCCCCAGCCCAGCCTCCCTAGATTCGACGACTCACTCAACTTCTTGGGAGCAGAGGGAGGAAGCCATCTTACTGCAATGCTCTTTCACAAAAGGACATCTGTATTGCAGTGATCGCATATTGCACTGTGAAAACTGTGAAGACCATGAACTGAAGCTCGACGTGAAGTGACCTCGGGAGCGTGTTTGATGTCTTGGTTCGTGGACCCTGGCACGTGCTTTCGTGACGCGATCGAAATCCCTGTGTGACTGGGGTATGATAGCAGCACAAAGCAATCAGAGACCAAAGTATCGTAACTAAACTGGTATGCAAGTCTTGTGATACGAGCAAGATATATACGCTTCAGTCAAACAAGGAACTGAAACTTCGCGAACAACAAGGACCGCCGCCCAAACGCCCCTGCCGTGAACGCCATCAGGCATGCTGAGCACCAGACTTCTAATCATTGTGCGGCGCGTAATCCCAGATATGCGACGAGTCCCAGCTCTCGGTCTCCTCCTTCCTCAGCTTTGGGTCTTGTCCCCGCTTCGTCGCCTCATCTCTCAGTATGTCCATCTCACTATCCATACCAAGAATCTCGCTGTTAAGCGCGATCCTCTTCTTCTTCTCAGCGGCCGTGAAGTCGGGTTCTTTGCCGTCCTTCTTCGCCTCATCATCGCGCTTGTTGAATTCGTCCAGCTCCTCCCATAGCTTATTACGTTTGTCCTGTTTCTTGAAGTACTCGGCGAACTTTTGGCGCCCGCCGAAGCAGTAGCCGTAGCCATCGCAGTAGCAAGTGTTCATTGCCGGACAGAGGATCTCGTGACCTGTGAATATGTAATGCCAGATGTACTCGAAGATGCGACCGGAGTACTGGTCGTCCATGCCAGTCGTGAGCAGCCAGTGGCGGTAATGCTTGAAGCGCTCGACAGGCACTTCCCGTATCCTCTGCCGTGAGACTGCGAACTGCGCACAGCATATGCCAGAGATCGAGGGCGGGATTGGTGCACCTGGGTGTATCTCCTCCCATATGTTCTTCCGCCAGTAGATTTCCTCGGGCTTGTGGTAGAAGTCAAAGTCGCCGCCGGGGCGGTCCATATGTATCCAATCGGGGCAGCCCGGGTCGTGGTGGCATCGCACGTTCATGTAGCCCAAGCGCGCGACTCGTTCGTGGTTGAGGCGCTTGATCATCTCGGCGGCGTCGAGGCCCATGAGCTGGTTGTTGTGCCAGGCGTAACGGTGGGAATGCATGAACATAACGGTGTCGGGGAGATCGTCGTAGTGGTCGATGAGGTAGCTGAGATACACCTGCACATATCATTAGCCATGCAAAGCCTTGGTTCTTGTGGCATCGCGTGCTCATACCATGGCTTCGCGGCCTTTGTTCTTGGGTATCTTGTTCTCGGCATTGGGCTTGTCGACCTCATAGATGACCAATGGCGCGTCTGGGATCTCCTCTGCCATCCAGCTGATGTCTTCCTTCTCCGTCTTGGGTATAATGATCTTCAGCGTGTAGTTGCTGCCCGGTGGCTTCGGCGCGCCTTCGCTGAACTTCGGCAATATGCTGAAGTCGAGCGGATCACCCTTGTATGCCGGGCTCACCACGTGTGCGGGCTTCGCACCTGGTGTCCATCCTGCTGTTGCGCCGCCTGCGGTGGGCAGATGAAGATACCACCATACGAAGCAGAGGCACAGGAAGACGAAGACAAAAGGGATCAGGCGCGGCGGGCCGGACAGCATGTTGACGATGAGACTGGGAGGCGCAGGTAACTGATTACCTCATCGATGTCATCCGTCGTGGCATGAGAGCGGCGGCATGATTCGAGTTCGGATGTGCGTGCCTTAACATCTGAACGGCTCCCTGCGTCACTAGTGGATACCACCACGCACGACACATCATACCACGATCAGCTACAAATGGAGCGAAACGCACGAAGAGTTGGCCAGCCTAGATTTTCAAGGAGTCTCATAGATGAATAGCTTTGCTTCTTTTTTTGGTGCAACAAATCCTCCACATCTCAGCTATCTTGCATGCATTGAACCTGACTCCCGAGACAACTTTACTCTCTCTTCATACCCACCTTTCCAATGCCCCTCAAGCCCCATACAAACATCATGCCAGTAGCACAACTCAGCGCAAACAGGTACCAAAACGCAGCTCTAAACCCCACCATCAGCGCCTCTGGACTCTCCTTCTCGCGATATCTGGATTGCTCAGTAATGCTGGCCGCGAGCACACCACTCGTTGCTAGACCAACACTTTTTCCAATTTGCGCAACAGTATTGAACACGCCGCCTGCAAGCCCTTGCGTACGCGACGGGAACACAGATGTGATGACGAGGTTCGACACCGTAAAGAGCGCATCGGCACCAATAGGGTTCAAGAACACAGCTAAGAATGCGCACGCCCAGTAACTCCATTGTGGCTGGATAACGCACATGAGCAATGCGCCGACGGTTGTAAGACTGACGCCGACGATGACGGCATAGTCAGCGCGTACCTTGTGCGCGATGAGGCCCATCACCTAGGATTAGTATGTGAGGTTAGCATCTGTCTCAGACCCTAGTTTTTACGGGAACTTTGCTTACAATGTTTGCGATTGCACCAGCAATGGGAGCTGGGAGGAAGCGGATCGAAGTCTGGATGGCAGAAATCTTCTGTACATCCTGGAAGAATAGTGTCAAATATGTCTCGATTGCATTGAAGACGCCCCATGTGATGAAGACACCGAGACAGATGACACTGAAGATGCGGTTCCTCCATAGAGAGTTTGGAATGATGGCTGGCCTGCCCAGCCTCTCTTGTCTTCCGACCCAGACGATGAAAGCTGGCACAAGGCATATAGCAGTAATGACTAGGCCTAGGGTTGTCGGTTCGCGGATCTTCGTAGTCTCCTCGGAGATTAGTCTGTCTTCTGTTAGTTCTGCATTCTATCGCGAAAGGACATCCGTACGCAAAACAGTAGGACAAAAGTGCCAGAGAAGCGCTTCCCAAACCGATTCCCACCCAGTCGATCTCCGTGCGTAGGCGATAGAGTACTTGTGTTTGCTTGCTTGCAAGCTTGGGTAGTCCAAACAACGCGATCATGAATACGATGGTGTTGATCACAGCACACAAATAGAATCCCCATCTCCAACCAATCGTGTCGGTAAATACACCTCCGAGCACGAGTCCAAACGAGAACCCGATCGGTTGTCCTCCGCCCATAGATGCGAACGCAATGTTTCTGCTTTTGCCTTCTGGAAACGAACTTGTGATGATGCTGACTGCCGAAGGGAGGCAGAATGAGATCGCAACGCCGGCGAATGCACGAAAAACGATGAGCTGCGTGCCATTCTGGGCCAGACCGCAGGCGAGAGTGAAGCATGACTGCAAGAGACAGCCAGTCAGATACATGACCTTGGAGCCTACGACATCTGACACCGAGCCAAGGAGCAGAAGAGTACAGCCACAAGTCAGGGCATAAATCGATATTGGCCTTAGTCGTGTTAGCAGTATTCGACTACGTCGTTCTGGTCGTCTTACCATAACAGTACACTAGATGCCAGCTCCAGATCGCGCGCCATAGTGGGCAACGCGATCGTCGTGACACCAGAAAGCATTGAGCTGATCATCGTAACGCATACGATCGTCACGAGTATGACCGCGGTCGTTCGCTTCTTGAGAGGTTCCAGGTGCTCGACATCTGCGAGGTTAGCCACTGGGATGATTGGCTGAACATCGTCTATCGGAGATTGTGGGCGGTCATCCTTGGTGTGAATGCTTTGCGGATGAGTGAGAGCGACACGGGGAGCCGACGTTGAAAAGCTGGCTAGTTCAATTGAGGTCGACGCTCGAGACATGCTGGAGCCACGTTCCGTGTACGAGGTACCTTGTAACTACCTTGTCAACTTCAGGACACACTGGATGCCGAAGTCAGTAACCCAAGAATGAGGTGAGGAGTCTCGTTTTGTGTTCTGGAAGTGGCTTTGATGTGTGATATGTGAGCAGCACGAGAAGCGTCGGACCATGAGAACAATACCCGGTACGAAGTAGATGCTCATTCAGGAACACACCTGCTGCTACTCAAGACTTTATGTGCCCATGAGCATTGGAGGAACGCTAGGGCGCCATTGACGCCCTATGGGACCTTTGACATGTTAGTGTATTTGCAAGCCCTCAAGCTAAACAATCCATGCACTAGGATTTTGCCAATGATATTTGGGCAGGTATTCAGCATCTCTGTACAAAAAATTCTAGGTGGTATCACATAGAAGAATGTGTCAACGGGAAAGTCTCCGTCGGCTGACCAAGTTCGTGCGGCTGTTCCTGAGCTTATCGATCGCAGCCACGTTTGTGCGTTATTGCGGACTCCCGAGGATTTGGACACCTAGGCCATTCGCAAATGCAGGAGCAACACAACTGGAGATCTTCGTAATCAACCCATGCTCTCACTTCCCTTGATCCATAGTCACTACCCAATTACGCGTAGATCTGGCCCTTGGACGGAATGCGACAGGCCGCTGCTACTTGAGACTGCTGCTACCGCGCCCAACCATCTACCAAATCTGTTGAACAGATAGCCCGGGACCTTGAGAGCTAAAAAGTAGCTTTGGAATGATCCCAAAGCTATGAGGGTCTCACCTTCTCTGCTGGGCGTGAAGAGCTTCCTTGCGCTCAGCACGCTCCACCACACTGGAGCTCAAGCGAGTCCAAGCATAGATGTAGCTCTTCAAGCTTCCTTTAGTCCCGCGCCATACTTGGTAGAGCTCTTGTAATCTATTCCACCCGACGAGGTAGTTGAATGAAGCTTACGTTGAGCAGAGAGACCGCAGCGGACGAGAACGCGACCGCATACTACCCCGTCCTCGACCGAATATCGCAAGGCTACTTCGCCGAGCAACACACAGAGCAACGCCTGTATAAAGCGTTTGTAGAGCTGCTGCGTGAGGACGGACACATCACCGAGCCCGAGGCCCTTGCATCCTTCGATTTCGCGCTTTCAGTACGATCAGCTGCACCACGCATTGAATCACACTATCAATTCTACAAGACCTCGGTCGAACCTTCCCTCGCAGCAGACCGCAAAGAAGCGTGTGAGCTATGGGTTTCGTTTGGTGGCAAGCAATACTGCTCGCCACAATTGGACGAGTCAGCAGGTGACCTTGCGAGTGAACGGCAAGTTGAAGAGGATACCACGGGGTCCAAGCGTTGACTTGGTGACAGAACATACGAACTACCTTTCGATCGCATACTAGGCAATGCTTCGGCGTTGCCCGCGATACTGTACGCCGACGTAACGGCACCACGCTTCAAAGACTTCCACAGCACACTGTCGAGAACGGCAAGAGAGGGCAAGACATCATACCGCGTACGTCATAAGCCTTCTCTCGCGGCTCCAAAGACGCCGCTTGTCGTGAATGGTTATGGCGTTGAGCTTCAGTTGAAGCGGACAGATTACATTGTCATCGATGATAGGCAAAAAGGAGGTCATGCTAGTGACCAGAAGCCGCTGGGCACAGATCTTGACGAAGATGCAGAGGTCTCCGATCTCAAACCGCTGTCAAAAGAAGAGGTTTCTGATCTCGGGGTCAAAGCCGCCAGCTTCGTGATGAAGAGTGACCAGCCCATGGATACACTTCTCAAGCTGGTGCAGGACTTTCCAAAGTATTCATCGACCATCGCTGGTCACAATGCGTCGGACGCCTTCTTGCAGGAGCACACGAAGAATCGAGAACAACTTCTTCCCGCCGGATTCAATATCATTTGGGTAAATGGTGTACAGATCCCAGTGCGAGACGTAAATCCGTACTCCTTGTTGGCACACTTGCGTCGTGAGAGAGTCTTAATCAACGGCATTCGCAGCCAAGGTCTGTCCTCGGCGGAAGTCATCTCTCTCTTGTCTCACGAGGCCATTGGCGCAACTCAGAGTGAGGACGAGCCCCAACGTTACGATTTCAGGGATGCTGCCGAGGGTGGCAACGTCATAATTTACATGAACGACATCGAGAAAGATGCACTTTATGAAAGCTGGCCGACCGAGCTGCGAGCTGTAAGTGATGGCGTGCTCATCTCGCGCTTATACTGACCATGCGACACAGCTGCTGCAGAGAACTTTCCCTGGCCAACTGCCTTCTGTCCGCCGTGACATCCACAACGCAATCGTTCCTGTCGACTTCTCTTCCGCCAACGATGTGTCATCTGTTGTAGATACGATCTTGAGTCTAGTGCATCGTGGCATTCCGCTCCGGTGGGGTCTTGTGCCGCAGACCTTGACGAACGGCGCTTCGGAGCAAGCCAAAGTTGTCTACTATTTGCAGCAGACCTATGGTCTCTCCACTGTGATTGAATACCTTCAAGCTGTAGGTTATCCACGGATTCGACTGGAAAGATATCTGACTAGTTTCTAGATTGTGACTAGCAAGAAGGTTGCCACCCCTGACAAAGCTGCCTTCACCGCCGCTGTTCAGAAAGCTGTACCAATCAGTGCCAGCGACAATCAGATCCTGGAGTTCTCAGAAGTCTTAGAATCAGAGGACTTGCAAAAGCGAGTAGACGGGGCACAGCATTACCTCAAGCGCCTAGCAGCAGATGTCCCCAAGGCACCAATCTTTGTCAACGGTGTTCCGATTGCCCAAACCGAAGACTGGTTACAAGTTCTCAGTCAGCGCGTAGGCATGGATCTCCGCCAGATCCAGAAAGGCGTTTTTGAGGGAGTCTTCAACGATGAGAGTTGGGTTCCGCAGTACTTCCTCTTCCAGGCTGCCACCAGGCGAAACCCAATGATCGTGCCCGAAAATGAGAAGAACATCACACTCATCAACATGGCTGAGTTCGAGGAGAAACATGGCCATGTTTTCAGCAAAATGCCCCATGTACAGGCATCAGAATCGGCCAGCAAGAGCGACTGGATTCATCTCACAGTCCTTGGTGACTTCGACTCGGACTCTGGGCTGCAACTACTCAAGTCGGTGGCGGCGTATCGGGAGGAGAATCCGAATGTTGAGGTCGTCATGATCCACAATCCTAAATCTGGCGCAGACCAGTCCAATGCGTCAGAGGATCTTCTTGAAACGTTTATTAAGTCAGGCAAAGACTTGACGAGCGATTCACTCTCAGAGATCCTAACCCAACCGGCAAAGTTTGGTCCCACTCCCGCGAATTCCACTCAGTTCTGGAAAGCTGCAGAGCTCATCTGCGACGCATTCAGCCTCAAACCTGGTCAGCATGCTATGGTGGTGAACGGGCGCTACATCGGGCCGATAGCTCAGGAGGAAGTGTTCTCGAAAGAAGACATTGAGACACTGGTGACATATGAGACGAACAAGCGCGTTGAGCCCCTTAGCAGAGCTCTCGGCGCGCTAGACTTGACCTCGAAACTTGCCACGCCATTTGAAGTAGCAAAAATACAGTCCCTCGTGGGACTCTCATCCGTCTCTGATGTCCCAGAAGGCATCTTTGAGTCAGCATCAACGCTGCGTATGAGTACATTCAACAACTGGACTGCAGAGTACACTGCGATTGTCAAGGGCGACTACGAAAAGGCTGTTTTCCAAATTGTTGCATCTGTAGACCCGGCTACAGAACAGGCACAGAAATGGATCCCCATTCTCAAGGCTTTGAGCGACATGGATGGTGTACATCTGAAAATGTACCTGAACCCCAAGCCCATGCTGCAGGAACTGCCAGTCAAGCGGTTCTACAGGTATCTGCTTGATGCGAGACCGAGCTTCAATGCAGATGGCTCAGTGGGAAGCCTGAAAGCCCACTTTGCTGGTATTCCCAAAGAGGCCTTGCTCAACCTGGGCATGGACGTTCCGCCATCGTGGCTCGTCGCACCAGAAAAGTCCATCCACGATCTCGACAACATCAAGCTGAGCACCCTGCCGGCGGGCACGGAGATCGACGCAGTTTATGGTCTGGAGAGCATCTTGATCGAGGGCCATTCGCGCGACACTACTAATGGAGGGCAACCACCAAGCGGCGCCGAAGTGGTTCTTGGGACCGAAAAGGATCCCCATTTCGCGGATACCATCATCATGGCCAATCTAGGCTATTTCCAGTTCAAAGCCAATCCAGGCTTCTACAACATCAAGCTCAAGAGTGGTCGCTCGCAAGATATCTTCAGTCTTGACAGCGCTGGACCTAAAGGTTGGGCACCACAGGCCGGCGACGAGACCACGGAAATAGCCCTCATGAGTTTCCAAGGCGCCACCATATTCCCACGTCTCTCTCGCAAACCTGGACAGGAAACTGCCGACGTGCTTACCCCAGATGAATCACTAGCCTCTGAGCTGGTCGGTAAAGGCACAGACAAGGTCAACAAGCTCCTCGGCAAGATTGGATTAAACTTCAACACCCAGAAAGTCCTCGACAAAGGTACCTCGCTCCTCGGCGGCAAGTCCGCGAAGAAGGGCACGCAAGCCGACATCAACATCTTCTCCGTCGCATCTGGCCATCTCTACGAGCGCATGCTCAACATCATGATGCTCTCCGTCATGAAACACACCAAACACACCGTGAAATTCTGGTTCATCGAGCAATTCCTCTCGCCATCCTTCAAGTCCTTCCTCCCGCACATCGCCGCCGAATACGGCTTCGACTACGAAATGGTCACCTACAAATGGCCGCACTGGCTGCGCGGTCAGACGGAAAAGCAGCGCGAGATCTGGGGCTATAAGATACTGTTCCTCGACGTGCTGTTCCCGCTCGACCTCGAGAAAGTCATCTTCGTCGACGCAGACCAGATTGTGCGCACAGACATGTACGAGCTCGTCACGCACGACTTGCAGGGCGCGCCCTACGGCTTCACGCCCATGGGCGACAGCCGCACGGAAATGGAAGGCTTCCGCTTCTGGAAAACGGGCTACTGGTCTAATTTCCTGCGCGGCAGGCCATACCACATCTCTGCGCTGTACGTTGTCGACCTCGTCAAGTTCCGCCAGCTCGCGGCTGGCGACAGATTGCGCCAGCAATACCACTCGCTCTCCGCGGACCCGAATTCGCTGTCCAATCTTGACCAGGACTTGCCGAATAACATGCAGTTCAATCTGCCGATTCACTCCTTGCCACAGGAGTGGCTGTGGTGCGAGACGTGGTGCTCCGACGAGGATCTAGCGAGCGCGAAGACAATTGATTTGTGTAATAATCCGATGACCAAGGAGCCGAAGCTTGATCGGGCGAGGAGGCAGATTCCAGAGTGGAATGAGTATGATGAGGAGGTTGGGAGGTTGGCGAGGAGGGTTAAGGGGGAGAGAGAGGGTGCGGCGGCGGTGGTGGATGTGCAGGCTGAGGAGCAGGTGAGGGAGAAGAAGGAGAAGGATGAGGAGCGGAGGGAGAAGGATGAGTTGTAGATATGTGATTTTCATATGAGGGGTAAGAGGAATGTGCTTGTTAAAGTAGACATCGTCTTGTTAAGCTTGGGACGACACAAAAAGTCTTAAGGTGTTAGTGAACTGCAATGATTGACTTGTAGAGCACACAGCCCACGCCAATCCATATTGAATGCGCGCCTCCTTTGACTAGTACTTCTTCATCCCAAGTATCGTTCTTCATTGAGCTCTCATTCCAACCGCTGCGACTCTGGACAACGCACCCTGTCGCCGCAATGCGCTAGTGCGAGTCACTCTTCATTATTCGAATTCATTTCTAGGCCCTTGATGGGTCGGCCCTTGTATCATCGCGCACACCCAGTACGGAGGCGCTCATATCCGTTGTGTCGTGTTTCAGGACTGAACGCCGGAGTTGTCGGAATCAAGGATACGTGCCTCATCGCTTGAAGAAAACATGTTTGCGAATGTGGTACGCACCACGCCACGGCGATTGTCGAGGACATGCGCTAGGAAGTGTGTTGCTGGATGATATCCTTCCTTGATCAAGTGGCTAGCATGAAGTAGACGACGTGGCGCAGTGCCAGATTCGCGATCGCGCATGGCAGGAATGCACGGCTCCGTGAGAGCTCGGTAACTGTGTGTGCTTCGACGCCAATTGCTTATGCACTTCGCACACTTCGGTGACCGCAAGCTCCGTACGTGCTGAATTATAAAGCCGTAGCTGTGTAAGAAACATGGCAGGGCCTGTGTTCACGGCTCCTGGCATTGCCGGTGCTCATATGGCCATCGCTGAAGCCGGACCGCCACCCAATATTCCAGCTGCAGCCGCACTTTCGAGCGACATCTTCATCTCCAGCCAAGAGTAGAAATTAGGCGAATTGCAGAAGCTTTCGTAGAGCCCATCCCTCGCTCTGTGCCTTTGGATCGGACCCTGACCGCGGAATTTGACGGACGTACCGTGCTTGCTCACGCTGCTGAGGAAGTCTGGTATCGAGAAACTGGCATAGCGGTTGGCGCCGCCTGGCGTGACTACGTTTGAGGTAGCAAGGTAGCGATTGAGCGGAGCCACGAACTGGGCGGTAAGCTCTGCGAAGTGACGACGTATGATCGGTCCCAGTTCACGTGTCTGGTCACCGAGTTTGAGCATTGCCTCAATCTGCGAGACGATGGTGTGGTCTGATTTGAGGAAGCGCTTAGATGGCGTGTGGACTTCGATGCCGCCTCCGGGAAGATCGAGGAGGGCGTTGCGACTTGACTTGTGGTGGATAGAGTGATGTCGCCTCGTGGGTACTGGGCCATCGTAATTTTGGAGGTAGAGAATATGAGGACGCATGCGGTGGCTGACCTCTGCCGCCGCGATGACACGCTTGAGGAGGAAGGGGTTCGTGATGCCGATGACGAAGGACTGAGGTGTGCCACCGTCGATACCGATGCTCTTGAAGTCTGCCTGCATTGTCATATAAGGCTTGACCACTCCAGCATATGGCACCGGACAGATTAGATCCAGAAGTGAAGAGACAGCCTCACTGGCCAGCTGTGGCGACTTGGCAATGACGATGATGCTTTCGCACAAGATGAGCTTCTCATAGAGTACATAGAGATCTGTTATACATGGCATGAAGTGCCTGCAGAATTGTAGGTACGAAGTCAGTGGTTGTCTCACATTCAATTCGTACATGTAATTCTTACATGATGTTATCCCATGACCCAATAGGCTCGTACGCGTATATTGAGCTTGGCGAGTCTGAGATGAGAGGCGTAGGCCCTGGGAGACCCTGCAGTGGAAAAGATCGATGCGGTGCTATGTCCAACGTGACGACGGACCCAAGGAACGGGAGGGCATGTCTTCCAACACTCGGGGGTGACCAAGCAAACATCTGGTTGTAAGCGGCTTGAAGCGTGACCGGGTCACTGATATGGCCAGTCTCGGTCATTTTGTGAAGTAACTGGTGGTGGAAGGACGGGAAGTTGTGGTGCGATATCATCAGTAGCGTTCGCTGGTTGAAGCTCCTTTTCATCGAGTGGTCAAACTCCTGTCGGAACACGCAAGTCCCGTAGAATGTGTCAGAGCTGCCATAGGGAGCATTTGGAGAGCTGATCTTGATGTCTGGCGAGTTGTTTGTAATGGCGAAGTTGAACGAGAGATCCTCGGCAGTCTCAGTGGATTGCTGCTCGGGAAAGCTGTTAAAACATATGGCGCTCAAGTCCGCTGTGGTGAAGGAGACGTCCGGCGGATAGATGATTTCTATCTCGGGACCAACATCGACATTAAAGTTACAAACGATGAAGGCTATGGACCAGTTTCTGAAGCCGCCTGCTGGAATCACCGGGTCTCTGTCCATGGTTTTCTCCTGGCGTTGACGGCGATGGGGCTGGACGAGCTTCTTAAGCTTTTCCATGGCGGCACTTAGGCAACACGCGGTGCCAGACTAGGAGGTCTTTGTGATTGGTAGGGCTGACGATGGACGCTTGTCTACGAAGTATAGCTAGTCTAGGGGCTGGTTTAGTGGTATCAGTCACTCATCGTTGTGAGTAGGTCCCATGGATGTGCAGCGTTGCGGATGCGAGGAACGCTCATGGTCGGGAGCGGGAGTGTTTGCTGCCTTGGGCTGTGGTTGCTTTTGCGCATGTCTCGTCTACCAGCGGCATCGAGGCGGGTGGTGCAGGGTGCAAGGATCCAAGCAGAAATGACGTTTGTTGTCTCGCGCACCTGCAGGCGTGTCAAATGCAGTTACTACAGGAAAGCTGCGACCAGAAGGGGATCGTGAATAGTAAACTGCTAGCCAACAGCATGCAATAGATATAGACACAGACACGCGGCAGGGCCATGTAGCAGCTCCCCACCCACACCCACACGGCAACATGGACGCTTCTATCGCGCGGCTGCTCAGCGACAAGGTCTATGACAAGCGCAAGAGCGGCGCCCTCGAGCTCGAGTCCCTCATCAGGAGCGCCCTCAATGCGCAGGACCACGAGAGAGTCGCGCGGATCGTGCACGAGCTCTGCCAGGACTACGCCTACGCCGTCCACCAGCCGCACGCCCGCAACGGAGGGCTTATTGGGCTCGCAGCAGCCTCGATAGCCCTGGGACCTGTACGGCACTCGACCTGGCGCATTGGGAGAAGAGCTGACACAATCATAGGAAGTTGCCCGCTACCTCCATGAAATTGTGCCGCCAGTGCTGGCTTGCTTCGCCGACCACGATGCCCGCGTCCGGTACTATGCCTGCGAGAGCATGTACAACATCGCAAAGGTTGCAAAGGGCGAGATCCTCCTGTACTTCAACCATGTCTTCGACGCGCTCTGCAAGGTGGGAAACACGTGTTATAAGGCCGGAGACTATGACTAACATGACATATAGCTTGCTGCCGATAACGAACTCTCCGTCAAGAACGGAGCCGAACTGCTGGACCGCCTAGTCAAAGACATCGTAGCCGAATCCGCTGCCTCATATGTCTCGCTACTGCACACTCCCCCCGAGCAACCAGACGACCAGTCGCCCGACAGCCGCGATGCCCGCCAGCAAGACCTGCCAATGGCCTTCAACCTCGAGCAATTCATGCCCCTCCTCGAAGAGCGCATCAACGTCCTCAGCCCCTTCACACGCTCCTTCCTCGTCGAATGGGTCACCCTGCTCGACTCTATACCCGATCTCGAGCTCATTGCCTACCTGCCGCGCTTCCTGGGCGGTCTATTCAAGTTTCTCAGCGACTCTAACCAGGACGTATACACGACAACGCAAGCCTGTCTGGACAAGTTCCTCGTTGAGATCAGAAAAATAGCCAGGATCAAGAAGGGCATTGCCGAGAGCAAGCGAAGCAACAGCAAAGGCGAGCGAAGGCGCTCCTCCTCCAGTCTGCAGAGCGGGCCCGAGGACGAGAGCGAAGACAGGACGGGTACGCCCATAGAACAGCACGAGGCTGTCGAACAACAGGACGACGGCAGCAGAAACAGCAGATCAGCCATGTCGAGCCACAGCGGCAAGTCGGTCAACGGAGACGGTGACTGGATACCAGGTCAGGATGTACACGTCGACCATCCCAAGATTCTAGAGATCCTTGTAGAGTTTCTGAGCACCCCATCTGGTCAGTGACCCGGTGACTGTCTCCACTACGCAGCTAATGATCCACAGACGTCCAAGAGGAGCAGACCGAGATACTGTTGACCGCTCTGCGCTGGATCGACACACTGTTCGATATCTGTCCGGAAGACATGATGCCGTTTGTTCCAAGTCTGCTGTCACATGTGCTACCGAGAATGTCGCACGAGGTAGACACCGTTCGCAAGGCGGCGGTAAAGGTGAACGCGTCGCTCATGGACTACATCATGTCACTGTCCGATGACAGCCGCAAGCCTGATGGCAGTATCGGCGGACAAATACAGCTTCCGCCTTCATTGTCAGAGCTGGGCAAGGAGCTTACTGGCACGCAACGGCGAGATTCAAATCTTTCTGGAAGGCTACTAAAAGCCGTTGTCCGCGACCAAGCGACGAGGGCAGAATCTACTGGCACACGGTCGCCAACCCCTGCCGACGACCGTGGTCCATCACCGCGCCCAATACCGGAACTGGACTATCAAGCTTGTGTCAGCGCCCTGACCCTTCAGTTCTTGAACGAGCACGAAGCCACAAGAGTTGCAGCCATCGCTTGGCTGATAATGCTACACAGAATGGCTCCTGGCAAAGTGAGTACAGCGTGCTTCACATGACCATCTAGCTGACAAGTATGGCAGATCCTCACAGTTGACGACGGCACTTTCCCTGCGCTGCTCAAGACCCTCTCAGATCCTTCCGACGCCGTGGTCACTCGCGATCTTCTCCTTCTTTCGCAGATATCCTTAAACAGCGATGACACTTACTTCACATCTTTCATGGTCAACCTCCTCAAGTTGTTTTGTACAGACCGCAGATTGCTCGAAACTAGAGGCAACCTGATCATCAGGCAACTATGTCTGACACTTAGTGCAGAGAAGATATATCGCACAATGGCTGATTGTCTTGTCAAAGATGAGGATATCGAGTTCGCGAGCATAATGGTTCAGAATCTCAACAACAACCTCATAACAGCGCCTGAGTTGGCCGACCTCCGGAGGCGGCTTAGGAACTTGGACAATAAGGATGGCCAATCTTTCTTCGTTATTCTGTTCAAGGCATGGTGTCACAACGCCGTGGCTACGTTCTCACTCTGTCTGCTAGCCCAAGCCTATGAGCAGGCATACCATCTTCTACAGATCTTGTAAGCTTGGAAAAGCCACTCTTTCCTGCTTAGAGGCTAACGACAACAGCGCCGACTTGGAGATGTCCGTCAACATGCTCATTCAAATCGACAAGCTAGTGCAGCTACTCGAATCTCCAGTCTTCACATGTATGTTCTCTAATGACAAAGCTAGCATAGCCAAGCTAATAGCGCGACAGATCTCCGCATGCAACTCCTTGAGCCCGAACGATACCCTCATCTCTACAAATGTCTCTACGGGCTCCTCATGCTCCTCCCCCAATCCTCCGCCTTTGCCGCCCTCAAGAACCGGCTGAACAGCGTGTCTGCGATCGGCTACCTGCACATAGCCCCGCGCCCGAACTCGTACGTGCACCCTTCCTCACCCTCCCCTGCCTTGAATCATTTGAGGCAAAAGAGCTCAGAAGTTGGTTCGTCTAGTGGCAGCGGAACACCATCTGGCGCTCCTGGAAGCAACTTCGGTGAGGCGAGGAATCGCATAGGCATGGGGCTGAAGCCGCGCGAAGAGGAAAGCAAAGTCAAATGGACCGAGTTGCTCGACCGCTTCAAGCAGACGCAGGAGAAGGCGCGGCGGAGCCAGAGGATGGCTAGCATGGGTGAAGATCTGCCGATGAATGAGGAGAAGGAGGAGAGGATGGGACCAGCTGCTGTGCAACCTAAAAGTGCCGGTGCTGCGAGGCCAGGGAGTCCGGCTGGTATGATGAGGCCGCCGCCCGCATCTGTTGCGGTGCAGGGCCAGGCCCAGGGCCATAAGACGCGGTCGAGTCTCAGCCTCGGTAGATTTGCGGGTGGAGTCGGCGGTCGCAACAAGAAGAAGTGAACGGTTGTACTGTTGTGGCGTCGTGGTTGGTACAGCATTCCTGGAGCCAGGCGTTTTTGGAGTAGCATTCTTCATAGCATTGAAGGCGCGAAATGACACGGTTATTCTTCATCTATGCTTCCCCTTCCTCTTCCTCACGCCGTCTATATCATCCTTGTCCTTCCCTACACCCACACTCTCCTTATCCTCCCCACCCTTGTGCAACACCCAACTCTCGACAATCTCCTTGATCTCCGGCTTCTTCCTCTCCCTCATCTTCGCCTCCTTCACCTTCCTCACATACCCCCCATACACCGCAACCTCTGCGACCGCAATCCCCAGACTCCCCGCCATACTCAGCCCCAACCTCTTCCCCACCGTCCAGTGCCGTGCCGCAACCCATATAAACACCGCAACACACACAATCGAGACGAGGATATTGATAATGAGAATGATCTGCCGGTGCACTTCGTCATACGACACGTCGTCGTCGAGGGCGTCGGGCGGTGCGGAGGCGCCGAGCGAGTAGTCTGCGGCATGGGGGAAGCGTTGGTGAAATGTTTCGCGGGTGGGTGGCGGGTGCAGCATGCGGGCGTAGGAAAGGGCTTCTTGTTCGGCGCGGAGGCGCGTCATTAGGGCTGTGTATTGGGGGGTCTTTTGGGGGTTTGGGGGCGGTGGGGGCGTGTAGATTTTGGTTTGGTGGAGGAGGGAGGAGAGAGTTGGTGGTGGGGAGGTTTCGGTGGTGGTTTGGGGGTTGGTGACTTTGGGCGTTTCTGTGGCTTCAGAGGGTATCAAGGCAGGTTTCTTCAGGAGCTTCGAGAGGTCGATCAGTTGGCTGTGCGAGATGGGATTGCCAGGCTTCGCGTCGTGGAGGTTGGATTCGTCAGGCCGTTGGAGTGCCGCAAAGTCGTCTGGTGCGACTTTTTCAGCTCTGGCCAGCGCCCGGACGATACCGGGCGTCATGGTAAGTAATACCATGGTAGCGTGGTGTTGAGTAGTAGAAATGTCGGAGGCTCCAGGTCGCGTTGCGGCGGATGACGCGCCGAAGATTACCGACTTGTGAGATTGACAAGGATGGTGGACTTGCTAGCGTGCCGTCATGATTAACGATTCCATTCCTAATTCTTCCCATGGATGCAGATAGCTTGCTGCGACACCACCACACCCATATCTCGTCCCAAAACACCGCGGAGAGACTCAATTGTAGCCGCACATTTCATCCGCGTCTTTGGTTTTGCAGAAAAATATAGATGACGAGCCGATCTGCCCGGCTCGCGACGAGCATTGCGGCGCACCGACACACATACCGCTCCTCGATATGTTCACATAACAATATCCTCCTTCGGAACGAGGCCTCCAGCACATCGGCGACATGGCACCCTCCACGGCGGCGGAATCAGTCGTCGTGGGCGGCCGCAGTCAACGTTGCGCAGAACATCATGAGCACTCCGCCACCAGACGCACCCATAAAACTCGACCCGTTCCAGACGGTAGCAAGAGAAATGAAGTTCCTGACTGGGAATATAAGACAATTGCTTGGAAGCGGACACCCGACACTCGACACAGTGGCAAAGTACTACACGCAGAGTGAGGGGAAATACGTACGACCGATGCTGGTCCTGCTCATGAGCCGGGCCACAGCACTCACACCACGGGGGCCAGCGTCACGACGAGATTCCGGGTTGGGAGGGGCATTTTCAAGAGGAGGCGTAGACACGCCCATCACAGACTCGCGGGTCCTGGTCGACGAGAACCCAGACACACCGATTAGCAGCAGAAGCTTCGACACCGCATACGCAGCCGGCGACTCAGACATTCTCCCCTCCCAGCGGCGCCTCGCTGAAATCACAGAACTCATTCACACCGCCTCGCTCCTCCACGACGATGTCATCGACCACTCGACCTCGCGGCGCTCCGCACCCAGCGCGAACATCGAGTTTGGGAACAAGATGGCAGTCTTAGCCGGAGACTTCTTGCTGGGACGAGCATCCGTCGCACTGGCGCGGTTACGAGACCCCGAAGTCACAGAGCTCCTAGCGACCGTCATTGCGAATCTTGTAGAAGGCGAATTCATGCAACTCAAAAACACCGCGCGCGACGAAAAGAACCCCTCGTGGACCGAAGACACCGTATCCTACTACCTCCAGAAAACATACCTAAAGTCCGCAAGCCTGATTTCAAAATCATGTCGCGCCGCAGCCATACTAGGTGGGAGCACACCCGAAGTCGTCGAGGCGGCATACCTTTACGGAAAGAATCTCGGCCTGGCGTTCCAGCTCGTGGATGATATGCTGGATTACACGGTCAGTGGCGCGGAGCTGGGGAAGCCTGCGGGCGCGGATTTGGAGTTGGGGCTTGCAACTGCGCCGTTGCTGTTTGCGTGGAAGGATGATAAGAGTTTGGGGAGGCTGGTGGGGAGGAAGTTTGCGCAGGAGGGGGATGTGCAGAGGGTGAGTAACGTTGAGGACACCTGTAGGGAAATTGAACTAACATGGGAATAGGCTCGCGAAATCGTATCAGCAAGTACAGGCCTCGAGCAGACACGCGTCCTGGCGCAAGAATACGTCGACAAGGCTATTGAAGCGATATCGCCGTTCCCCGATAGCGAAGCGAAAGCCGGGCTGATTGGGATGTGCACAAAGGTCATGAAGAGGCGGAAATAGAAGGATGGTGTTGAAACGTAGACATGCTCAAACCGCTGCATGAAAGCATTTTGGCCCAAAAGCGCATCGTCATATCACGCTCCACACTCCGGCGACGTTTAGCATTCTGTACATATAGTGCGTTCCGTCACATTTTGATGAGCACAATGCTCTTGCAATACAATCGAAGCATTAGATCCAACAAGAAGAAAGAAGAAAGTCATGGGGTATCTTATCTACTTCCTACTCAAAAGTCACAGACATCCTCCTCATCTCCCCACTCGCGTTCCTAACATGTACCTAACCCTCAGCAAACGGATTTGGCGGCAAGATATTTGAATCAAAGCCATTCGTTTCCTTGTCTTCTACCTCTACTTTGACTTTACTCCCATTCGTGACTGGCTCGTCGACAGCTTTCCAAATGCGGATCGTGCGGTCCAGCCCTGTACTCGCAATCAGGCGCTCAGTGGGATGTGTAACAACAGCCAGGACCGGCTCGGTGTGTCCTTCAAGCCGCTGCAAGACGTTCTTGCTACTCACGTCCCAGAGCACAATACTCCCGTCTTCACTTCCGCTCGCGACAAATGCATGCTGATGCGCGCCCGCTTGCTCAGCGCCATATGTGCCAAACGCGCCGCTGAGACTGTACTTTTTATTCGCGTGGCCCTGGTACGTCTTGACGCACTTGCCCTTCCCATCGATGTAATTCCACAGCCGTATGCACGAATCCAGCGTCCAGGCCAGGATGTACCGCCCGTTGGGACTGAAGCGCACGCATGTGACTGGCGCATTGTCCTCGTGCACGATGGTGCGCAGACACTGTCCTGTAGCGGTGTCCCAGACGCGAATGAGGCCGTCGTGCGAGCAGGATACGATGAGCGTGCCGTCGCGCACAAAGTCTACGGACGAGACGGGGTCGGAGTGCGCGGGTAGAGAGCGCATTACACGTGCGGCGCGCACGTCCCACAGGAAGACGGCTTCGTCGTAGGAGCCGCTGACGAGCATGTTGCCCTTTGGGCTGAAGCATAGACTATAAACGTAATTGTGGTGGCCGAGTAATGGCGTCGGGTGTGCAAGGCCTGTCTGTGTGTCCCACAGCCGTATGCTCTTGTCGTCTGAGCCCGAGGCGAGGATCTTGCTGTCTGGACTCCATGTCAGGGCAGATATGCCTGCGAGGTGGCCCTCGAGGGTGTGTTCGAGGGCGCCGGTCGAGGCGGACCACAGTTTGATGGTGCAGTCTGCAGAGGCGGAGGCGAGGGTGCGGCCATCGGGGGAGAATTTGACGAGGGATATGGGCTTCTTGTGGCCGCGGAGGATGAGCGTGGTTTTGTAGGTCAGGTGCGTGGGTTTGAGAGGGGCGGCCGAAGAGCTAGAGCGCGGTCTGGAGGAGGATTGGGAGCCGGATCTGGATCGCGGGGAAGAGGAGTGTCGTTGTCGGTATTGGCGGTCGTCTTCGTTGTGTTCTCTGCTGTAGCGCCGCGGGCGTTCTGCGATTCGGTATGTGGGTGAAGCGTCGGGAGGCGTGTGAGAAGCCGAACGCTTGGAGGGTGGCGCATTGTCAGAGTCTTCCTTTTCGTCCCGTCTTCGCTTCGGCGAGCCTGATCGTGAGCTCTCCATACTGTATGTGGCTGATGGGTGTGGATTGAAGCAGGCGTACAATTGAAGGGGAAACGCGACTGATCGGCAACTCAAAAGCTTAGCGCGTCCTCGACCCCTGCTAGACTAAACGCTCTCCGTCATTTTCCCCAGTTGCATCATCGCCTACCAGACTTCACTCTCGGAGACGCAATGGCTTCCGAACAGCCGCCGTCGAGAATCAGAATACTGTCGTTGAATTGCTGGGGCTTGAAGTTTATAGCAAAGCTGCGCAATGAGCGCCTCGAGGAGATTGGCAACCAGATCGCCGCTGCGGACCCCCGGCCAGACATCGTCGGTCTGCAGGAGTGCTGGACGCAGCAGGACTACAATATCATAAGAGAGAAGACACGTCACTTTCTTCCCTATGGCAAGTTCTACCACAGCGGCATATTTGGAGGCGGATTGGTCATCCTGTCAAAATGGCCCATCGAGGAGAGCAACATGGTGCGGTACCCATTGAACGGACGCCCTGCTGCCTTCTACCGCGGAGACTGGTTTGTGGGCAAGGGTGTCGCATGCGCGAGGATCAGAATGGGCCCTGGTCGAAGAGACATTGCTGAAGTCTTCACAACACATGTTGGTAGCACCCGCTCGTTAAAGGAGTACTTTTCTAACATTTTAGTAGCTTCACGCGCCCTACGAAAGAGAACCGCACGACTCGTACATATGCCACCGGACCGCCCAAGCATGGGAGATTACGAAGCTTATGCGCGCCGCCGCCGAACGAGGACACTTGGTTATTGGACTGGGAGACTTCAACATGGTCCCGCTTTCACTGGCGCATCGCATAATCGAGACGCATTCACCCGTCCGAGACGTATGGCGCATACTGCACCCTAAGTCCTCTGTGGGCGCAGCGAAGGACGAGGTTGAACAGCTTCGCGGTGTACCAATGCCCACAGCGAACTTCAACCTCACCGAGAACGGAGCCACATGCGACAGCGAATTGAACTCCTGGCGGTGGAATAAAGCGCACAAGAAGCGTCTGGCAAAAGGCGAGAACGTGCAGATAGACCCTGCCGTTGCGGACCCAAATGCTAAACGGCTCGACTACATCTTCTTCAGCAGCGGGAGATACCACGAACCCGACACGGGCAAGGAGACGGCGGAGTGGGAGCTTGAGAACGTGAATGTTGGCATGACAGCGCGGCATCCAACATTGCACTGCTCGCTTAGCGACCACTTTTCAGTCGAGGCAACATTGGCACGAAGCACGACGTCGTTGTCTGCTGTCCATCTGTCACCATTCGCACTGCCAGAGCGGTACCTACCCATCGAGACGTACGACAAGATTCTTGCGACCACGCTCAAGTACCAGGTTCGAGAACGGGTACAGCGCAAGTTGAGAATAGGCCACTTCTTCTACCAGCTCTCCATATCCATCGGATGCTTGGTCGGCGTGTGGTGGTCGCCGCACAACTACGTGTCCTTCATACTGATGTTGCTGAGCACTGTTGGCATGAGCGTCGGCGTCATTGATGGCTTGATGGGGCTCTTGTTTGTTGGCAGCGAGATACGGGCGCTCAAAGAGTTCGAGTGGGAGGTTAGAAACGCTCGAGAGCGCGCGCTGAGAGTGGGCGCGTACTCAGACAGCGGGTGACGATAGAAATAGTTCAGTATCAATTAATTACACAAAACTGCAGTCTGAGTTTATTCTTGAATGCTCGTAGAGACGCGCGCACGTGCTCCCGAGCGCCCTCAGGGTGGAGTCCCGACGCGTCGAAGCCAAGACATGGATAGTGTACCATCACTCACTGCGCCAAACCTCAGCGCTCGTTCGCAGTACCACAGACTTCACATACCGACACCGGCCCCGCCCCGAAATCTCCCGGCCATCCCACACGAGCCTCCAACCGCCTCCCTTACCCGAAATCGCTACCAAAACACACTCATTCTCATCGTTAGCCTTTGTCTGCGCCTTGGACTATCTCGACGATGAGCTCGCAGCCTCAGCAGCCGCAGGCCGGCCAGCAGCCGCAACAACAGTCGCTGCTCAAAGCCGCGGACATTCTCAAGCTGCAATGTCTTACCGGAGACGAGAAGCAGAAGTACCAGCTTGCCATGCAGAACTTCTGGAGCATGGCCGAACAGAGCACCCCCGGGTCGCCCGAGCACACAACCGCCCGCCAGCGACTCGCCGAATTCTCGCAGAGGTTCATCACGCGTGAACGGACATACCGCATCAAAATGAAGCAGCAACAACAACAACAACTGCAGCAGGGCGGTCAGGGCCAGCAGGGACAGCCTTCGCAGCAGAACCAGGGTCAGAACCAGAACCAGAACCAGGGTGCTAGTCAGGGTCAACAAGCCGGCAACCCGCATATAAAGACAGAGGCGCCGCAGTCTCTGAACAGATCCATGGAGAACGCGACCGGACCTCAGCAGCCTCAGTCTCAGCAGCCATCGCAGAACACCCAAAGCCAGATGGCGCAACAGTCGGCACCCCGACCCGGCGGCGCGGCCATGGCGCAGATCGAAGCCTCGATCCACAAGCACGTGCAGGACTTTCCCATCCAGCTGCCGCCACAAGGACCCACTCCCGGCGCGCCAGACTACGAGACGAAGATCAAGGAGTACCGTGCGGGCTACGTCAACATGCTTATGAAGCAAGCAACTGTTGCCGAGAACGCCAAAAAACTAAAGTTCCAGATTGAGGAGCGGTCGAAGACCGGACAGGCTGTGCCCCAGGAAATCCTCATGATGAAGCAGCGCGCAGAGAAAGAACATGCGAGCATGAAGGAGCAGGTCGAAAGGTTCCGGAGGCTGCAAAACCAGTGGAAACAGGAGAGGGAGCGGCAACAGGGACAGCAAGGCCAAGAGCAGGCGCAACCAGATTCGATGAGCCAGACGCAACCGCAGCAACAGCAACAACAATTACAAACACAAACACACGCACAATCTCCACAACAGCAGCCGATGCAGCTACAGCAACCATCCCAGAGACACCCACAACAGCCCAACATGCACATGCAGAACCAGATAAAGGACGAGCCCCAGATCAAAGTCGAGGGCGCACAGGGACCGCCGCAGCAGCCCGCCGGCCAGTTCAACATGCAGGGCAACCAGCCGCAGAATATGCAGAACATGCAGAACATGCAAATGCCGCCTTCACTCCAGCAGCAGCAACAGCAGCAAAATCGCGCGCCTCCTCAACATTCACAGACAATGCCCGGAGGCCAAGGCCACGGTCCGCAATTCACCCAGCAGGGCAGCCAGCCACACATGCAGAATCGCCCCCAGATAAACCCTCACCAGGCAAACCAGCATCACCAAAACAACTCGCCTCACCCTCAGTCCGCAACCGGAAGTCAACCCGTTCCACTCTCTCACTCGGCCGCCATCTCCGCCGCAAACCAATCGTACTCCGACCCTCAGCGCACCAGCACGCCCATGCAGCAAAACGGACAGGGCAACTTTGGCAGCCGAGAGCGTGAGCAGCTCAACAACCCGAAGATGCCTATCCCCCGCCACCTCAATGTCACCTCTCCCACCCCCGTACACATGGGCCAAGCTCGTCCCACCATGAGCGGTCCCACTAATGGCGCGATAGGTCCCATGGGCCAGCCCGTCATTCCGCGGCCTCCACCGTTCCAGCTCGAGGGCGAGGGCGACCGCGTGCTCAGCAAGCGCAAGCTCGACGAGCTCGTGCGGCAAGTCACGGGCGGTTCAGAGGAGGCCTTGACCTCTGAGGTTGAAGAGGTAAGTCTCATAATTTCCTTGCACAGCGCTCAGATCTTAATTTAGACACAGTCTATCCTCCAGCTCGCCGACGACTTCGTCGACAACGTCATCAGCAGCGCGTGCAAGCTCAGCAAGCTGCGCGAGTCGCCGCAACTGGAGATCCGCGATATCCAGCTCATTCTCGAGCGCAACTACAACATCCGGATTCCGGGCTACGCTTCTGACGAGATCCGAACGGTGCGCAAGGTCGTGCCGGCTGCGGGCTGGGTGGACAAGATGAAGGCGGTTAATGCGGCGAAGGTCATGGGTGGGAAGACCGACTAGATCTTATGCTTATCTGGGCGTTCATGATGATATGATTGCGAGTACTTTCTAGAACGCGGCGGTGTTCTGAAATCAAGGTCGATTCTTCACATACTCTGAATCCTTGGACGTTCCTCAACATGTCTCTTTCCTCCACGCGTGTCGCGAGGACATTGACACCTGTTTTGTCTACAAAGCCAGAGCTGTTAAACGAGATAAAAGGGTGTCGAGGCTCATGGCTACGAGATTGTTATGAGCAGTGTGAACTTGAAAGGATAGGTGATGTGGCGTTTCAAGGAGGAAGATGGGGGCGTCGACGAGCCTTGGGGTAGAAATCGACGGGACAGGCACAAGGAAAATTTATTCAAATGTTCGTACCATGTTACTGTGACGCATCCATTGAGTGTAATTTCGAACGCCATGCCCTGTTCTTATAAGACAACTTCTTTCAAGAAACTGCAGTCATAGTAGCGCATGCCAGAAGCTGTAGAGTCATGTAAGCGCACCTCATTCCATATCTTGTTCACGTCACGAACAATGGATCTTGGTCGAATGTTTCTTGCTTTGTATTACTGACTACTCATCGTACACAAACTGCTCATAAGAAAAAATGTGCAGTGAAACCATTAACGTAAAGAGGTATTCGGAGTGTTCCATCGACCTTTCCGTCGACTCGCCCAAGTAAAAAGAGAACTCAACGCCACGCCGCACCTTCCCTTACATCGTCATCGTCATCGCCAAGCCACGCCGAGCTTATCTTACGATGCCGTGGTTCTGGGGCGGCGGACCTGGAGGAGGCGCGTAACCACCAGCACCGCCGTACGCTGGCTGAGGTGACTGCAGCTCGACACCGTTTTGCTGCTGGTAGTAGGACTGGTTCGCGCCGCCACTGTCACCTGCGTAATATCCGTTGTTGGAGTCGGCGGGCTTGGAGGAGTATGGTGGTGCTGGCTGCGCTCCGTAGTTGTTGCTGTTGTTGCCGGCGTAGTATGCTTGGCCATTGTTGTTGCCGGGCCTAGCTGCCCATCCGGTGCCGTAGAATGGCTGGCGGCCTGCCTTGCGCCTTCTGCGCGCGGTGAGGCAGCTTCGAGGCGTTAGATTGACTGAGTGCATGTGATGGGAGGTGAGATGCGTACCTGCAGAGCACAAAGAGGAGGAGGAAGCCGATGACGACGACTGCGAGGACGACCCAGCGAACCCAGCTGTTCCACGCGCTGGAGCGGCAGTTGTAGTACCTCCTGCGATACGAATCGTAGCACCTGCGAGCCATTATGTAAGAGTTGTGTTAAGGGTGTTGATGGTTGAGTGGTGTGGAATGAGAAGGTGAGGCGATGGTATGCTTGACTATGTTAAAGTGCAGTTGGTGTATGACGTCTGCGCATGAACAAACGGTCTGGGGAAGCGCCGGCTATAAAGCAACCGCGCGACGGCAAGAACAAGGACACAGCCACTAAGTTTCAAAGGGAAAACCAACTTACTGCTCGTCATCGTCGTAATAGTACTGCCGTGGAGCGAGATGCATCGTGGGCTAGCAGGAAACAAGCACTGGCTTGTGTGTGCGCTAGGAGCTGGAGTTGTGGTGTTGGAGATGGTAAGAGGTCAAGCGAACGGTTGAAAGTGGGTATGACGATGGTGATCGGCTTTAAGTGTGATGTGCTCAGCCACAGCCAAGGTGCAGGCCGGAAAAAGCGGAGGTTGCTGCGACCCCTTCGTTGACGACGCTTGCTTGCGTTCGATTGGGCGATTGCTCTGGCAAAAGGTTTGGATGGGTTCGTGCTGAGGCGAAGGTGTGGTTAGTGCGTAATGTGTATATTTTGTAAGGAGCCGCCATGTAGCCACGGCATGTTTTCGCCGGTCTATGATTCGAATGGCGATTTCGTGTTTTGCACCGAATCCTCTTTACACTACCACCACCGCCCATTATCGTTCACTTGGAAAAGTCCATCAGGAAAATTACACTGCGCCTCCGTAAGTCGACGCGGATCGAGCATAAGCACTGATGTTTATCTTCTGGCCTGACTTTGGTAATGCGTATGTTTGCCTCGATGCGGTACACCGGATACGTACCTAGCAACACGGCCCGAAGCCTTACGAAAGATAGCAGCCGCTTCGTGTTGGAAAACACAAATCAAATAGATTCTGGCTCAAATTGGGAATGTGTACATGGTCGTGCGAACTTTATGGTTTTCAATATCTTCCAGGTCCTGCGTCTCGATGTGGTTCGTAGACTACCTTACGCGTCGCATAGAGGATTTGATGATGACAAGTCCGTATAATGTTGCACAATCGTATAATTTCCTACTGAGGGGAGCAATGAATGAGTTGTACGATAAGGCCTCTTTCTGGTTGCATTCATCTACGGGTGCTGCGTGTTGTCGAAAGACCTTTCAAGCATTCGCTTCAAGTCCAGCACTTGATCAACTTGTGTGATTTCACGCACTGTGAAAGCCTATGGTCCCAGTAGGGCACAGCATTTCATCCTACCATGCCATCATATCACCTACTGCGGCACATCCCATGCTCTACCGCAACTTGAGCATGCGTTAACATCCGATCGAAGTGACAGTTTCGATGTTAGTCAGCAATTCGTGCCAGATCCACCGCCCTCTTTCACCAGCCCCATTCCAAACCCAGCCTCACTTACGCCACAGACCTTACATACATTTCAACCCACTTCGCATCCATCCATCCCCACCATCCATTCCTCGGCTGGTGTTCCGCCCACAGCAGGGGTTCACGCGTTGCGCAGCGAGTTCCACCCAATCACAGCGAGGCTACATCAGATTTCCTTGGGCCGCACTAATGCAGGATGTGTTGTTCAATTGCTCTGCTTCAAGGGTCCCACTGCCAGCGTGCGCTGCGTTTGGCTGTGAATAATAGTCAAACGCGTGCCGCCAAACGTGAAAAATGAAACTTTTGCTCGCTTTTGCTGTACTTTTTGCTGTCTCTTCGTCGCCGCGTAGTGCTTTGTTCTGCGTGCGTTTTGCGACAGGCGCGCCTTCCTTGTGACTGCCGTCCGGAAGTTACCACCGACACTGTGATCGCTGCGATTGCGCATTTGGTCACGCGAATCCGCGTTTTGCGAAAGAAAAACGTCTCTGCTGTCACTTGGGCAAACGATTGCAACGGCTGCTTGCAGTCAATTCACTACGTCCTCACGAGTCACAGTCAACGAGCACACCCTTTCGAAACAGGTCACGAGGCTACGATCTTGGAAAGAGACAAGAGCTACTATTGTGGACACTGTCCCAGTACAAACAACAACGACGACGACAGCGCTGCCATATATCGGATCCACCTCTTTTCCGTACCGTCGCTTGCAACAAAGCTCGACTCGCCGAACACATGGAAGGAAACATGCTCAAACAATACACTAGAAATATTTCGTGCCTCTGCCCAGGCCAAGATGATCGTATAGGTGAATGGTAGGAACGGAAGCGTGCTTGAGTTGAGGAACCGAGAATGGCCATCGCTAGCCTGCAGAGCGATCTGCCGTCTTTTCTTCCGTCACGTCGTCTGAATCATTAAGTATGTCGTAGAAAGCTGACGGCCGTAATTTGTGAGAACATAGGCACATCAGGGTCGTGAAAGTCGCGAAATCGCAAAATGTCGAACGCATATCGGATGCTTGAGCGGGACGTGTCGGTCACATTGCCGCCCGCCGATTCGGACAACACCTCATTTACTCGCGCGAGCGATCAACCATTGCAGGACAGCATCGAGATTAGTCTCCTCTTTTGCGCTGATACCGTAGCAGCTCACTTCACGGTGCGATACTGCCTTCAGGTCCAGGGCCTCGATGAGCTCGTCGACGGAGAGCTTGTTGGGTAAATCAGACTTGTTACCGAGAACGAGCAAGGGTATGCCCTCGAGTGCTGGCTTCTCCAGGAGAAGATTCAGTTCCTCTCGCGCCACAGGTAGGGCTTCCTTATCAGCTGAGTCGACGATGAATCTATCACGATTAGCGGTGGCTATGCGCGACATGCTGGAGAGACATTACACGATCGCATTCACGCCGCGGCAGTACCGCTCCCACATGGAACGAAACCTAGGCTGGCCTCCAAGATCCCAACTATTGCCGATGGTCAGCAGATACACCTTGGATGCGTAGATTGCCTGCACCCCGCAAGGCTGTCCCGAAGAGGCCTGGCGCTGCAAGAGCTGGACATGTGAGACTGGATCCGATAGGGAGCACTCACCACTTCAAGGTTACATGACCTTTCTGGACGCGCTTCATGTTGAAGCCCACCGTGGGAATAGAGCTGCACCCTTGTCAGCGCTCGGACCTGCAATGATGGTGGTGGTCTCATGGTAGCGCGAAGCAGCAGAATTGGGACAGCGATGGAACACTGTTGCCGCCGGCCTTCGTAACGTGGAGATTGGCATTGACGTACTCGACAGTGAACTCCCCTCCCTAGACACCGTCTGTCAGCACAGGTCGGCCCAAGCACGGCCAAATCCGCAAGAGGAAGGGACTCACCGCCAGAACTCGCAACAACGAAGTCTTGCCAGCATTCTGCAGTCCGATCATGGTGATGTCCATCTCGGTCGCCCTACACGATGAGGTGGTTAGCAGTCATCTCCGGTCATGGTCGCACACCACTTTGCTTTTTGCTTGGAACGATATCGGTGAGGTGGCAGTATCAAATAGCGCATCAGGCATCCAGGCGTGCGCATGGGAAGATGGACATGGTGGAAGATGGGCATACCAGAACAGACGCAGCAGCCAGTCGTAGATGCGACGGAAGAGGTTCGCCATGGCTGTCGGTGGACAGCGCGAATGACGACTTGAGGTTGTTGTCGGCGTGTGTTGGACTGGCGATGGTGGATGGATGGTGCTGGAGTCTGCGAACCTTGATCCTTGAAGCGGGGTCTTTTCTCGGGTAGTAGTAAGGCGATCGCGCCGAGTATTTATACAGCGACGACGGTGAATGAACCAGACGTGTCCAAATACATGCGCAAAATCCAGTAATGAGTGAGAATGCAAGGAACAGGAGCTGTGCCGCCCCAAAGGAAAAGCCCTGGAAAGCTAGGGCTACGCGGTCGTGGTGTGCTGCTGCATTAACCCGCCCGCGCAGGTGACATCGCACGGGCCAATGATAGAAGAGGCGCCAGACCCACTCAAAAAAGTTGAAGGTCGCGACAAATCTACGTGAAGCGCACCCGCAACAGTAAACCGCCACAACAGCCCGCCTCTGCAGAAATGACACCATACACGACGCTGTGAGCTGTGCCGTGACTTCCCAAACTTTTGGTCCTTCCTAAAAAGCGGTAATCCTCGCGATGGCGCCTTCTAAAACGAGCGAGGCGCAACAGAAGCCGTGGAGCACCTCGTTCGATACACTCCGCCGACACAACCTGTTCTCGAACCCACCCAAGGACAAGACAGCATACCCGACTCTCGCCGAAGCCGTCGATCCACACATCAATTCGTTCAACACCATCTTCTCGGCCGGTGGTCAGCTCGAAGAGGGCCTGAAGGAGATCGGCACCAAGGTGTTCCTCGATGGCAACCCGTACGCACAGCCCGAAGATGTTGGCACGCGAAACAGGCTATCACTTCGCATACAAGAGATTTTCCTCGACAAATCAGTCCTGCCGCCGACGAACAAGGTTGCGCTTAAGAACCGCAGCATCTACCCGGCTGAATGTAGGGAGCGCCATGCAACCTACCGTGGCAAACTGCGCGCACGCCTCGAGTACAAGGTCAACAATGGCGACTGGAGGGAGGAGGTGTGCGATCTAGGCACCATGCCCATCATGTTGAGGGTGAGATCTCCCCAAACTGCTGGGTCGCGCACAGCATCGGAGAGCTAACGACCTCGTGATAGAGCAACCGGTGTCACCTGGAGAACATGTCCCCCGACGGTCTGGTCAAGGCGAAGGAGGAGAGCGAAGAGCTTGGCGGGTACTTCATTGTGAACGGCATTGAGAAGATTATTCGCATGCTGCAAGTACGTAGTTGAGGAACTGTGCAATCCATACGTACTGACAATATACAGGTCAACAGGAGGAACTACCCCATGGCGATCAAGCGAGGAGCCTTCACGAACCGCGGTCCTGGCTATACACAATACGGTATCCTCATTCGATCCATGCGCCCCGACCAGACGTCCCAAACGAACGCACTTCATTACCTTAGCGATGGAAACGTCAATCTAAGATTCTCGTGGAGGAAGGCGGAGTATCTCGTGCCCGTCATGATGGTGCTCAAGGCGCTGGTTGAAACAAACGATCGCGAGGTGTTCGAAGGCGTGGTTGGTGCGGCCGGCTCAGAGGGGCTTGCGGAGAAACAGTTTGTGACTGATAGGGTGGAACTGCTCCTCCGAACGTACAAAGTCTATGGGTTACACTCCAAAGCCAAGACCAGGGTAAGGGATCTCGTGAGATCAATGTGAAACAATCTGACTCGTGTGCTAGGCATACCTGGGAGCGAAATTCAAGGTGGTGCTGCAAATCCCAGAGGACACTAGCGATGAAGATGCGGGCACGGAGTTCCTTCGACGGATCGTCTTACCACACCTGGGAGCGTACCACATCACGCCTTCCCAAGATGCCGACAAATTCAGGATGCTGCTTTTCATGATCCGCAAGCTTTATTCCCTGGTTGAAGGCGAATGCTGCGTGGACAATCCTGATGCCGTCCAAAACCAAGAGGCAGGTCAACAGCCGTCGATTTGGGCCAAAGACTAACATCAAACTTATAGGTTCTTCTTGGTGGACAACTCTACGGGATGATCATCAAAGAACGACTCGAAGAGTGGCTACAGGGGTTCCGTCCAGTTTTACAGGATTGGGGAAGGAAGTCCGAATGGGCCCCATTCACCAGCCAGACATTTCAAAAAGATTTCCTCGCAAAGGTACTCCGGCGGGCGAAGCCAGATATCGGTCAAGCAATGGAGTACTTCTTGTCTACTGGTAACCTCATCAGCCCTACTGGTCTGGATTTGCAGCAGACGGCAGGTTTTGTGGTCGTGGCAGAGAAGATCAACTTCTACCGATTTATCAGTCGTAAGTCACCTGGTATCTGTTCACAAGCCTCTCTGACCAAGTCAAAGATTTCCGCATGGTGCACAGAGGTGCCTTCTTTGCCGAATTGAAAACCACAACAGTGCGGAAGCTGCTTCCGGAGGTGAGAACTTTGTATAGATGAGTTTTTTTATGAAGACTGACCCGGTGTAGAGCTGGGGATTCCTCTGTCCTGTCCACACTCCTGACGGGTGAGTAATTATGGGCCGAATGAGAAAATGAGACAACTACTAACTCCTTTTGACAGATCTCCTTGTGGTCTCCTGAACCATTTCGTAAGTTTCAGGCCTGTGCTACGTTGAACGAATGATACTAATTTCCGCAGGCGCACAAGTGCAAGATGGCAACACAGAACGTTGATGTCTCGGCGATACCCAAGTTGGTTGCACAACTAGGCGTATCCAGTAGAAGTTCCGCATCTCTGGACTCAAGTGTTGTCGTACAACTAGACGGAAGGGTTTTAGGCTACTGCTCGCCGAAGCAAGCCAAAGTCATTGCGGACACGCTTCGGTACTGGAAGGTCGAAGGCTCGCATCAAGTTCCGCTAGAGATGGAAATTGGTTACGTTCCGAACTCGAGTGGTGGCCAGTATCCTGGACTCTACTTGATGAGCCAGGTGGCCCGGCTGTATCGACCTGTGAAGTATTTACCGCTCGGCAAACTTGTGAGTATCCTTGGTTTTGAGCAGCACAACAGCTAACAAGTTCAAGGATTACGTCGGACCGTTCGAACAACCCTACATGTCGATAGCTTGCACAGACGCAGAAATTGTGTCAGGCGACTCGACTCATGTCGAATGGGATCCAACTCACATATTCAGCATCGTTAGCAACATGACGCCATTTTCCGACTTCAACCAATCTCCACGTAATATGTAAGCTTCGTGCTGTCGGAGAGGATCTGAAATCATACTGACCTGCCAAGGTACCAATGCCAAATGGGCAAGCAGTCGATGGGAACACCAGGAACTGCTCTCCGGTACCGAACGGATAACAAGACCTATCGCCTGCAGGTGAGTGCTGATGTGATCATGTGCATGTGATGCGGTTACTGATTTCTGTGGCAGACGGGACAGACGCCTGTTGTACGACCACCATTGCACAACGAGTATGGACTGGACAACTTCCCGAACGGGATGAATGCCGTCGTGGCGGTCATCTCGTACACCGGCTACGACATGGACGATGCTATGATCATAAACAAATCTGCACATGAACGCGGTTTCGGTCATGGAACAATCTACAAGACAAAGATTTGCGACCTTGAAGAAGGCGCGCGGAGAAACAGGTCAGGACGCACCGTCACGAAGCTGTTCGGTTTCGCACCGGAAAGTCTCGTCCAGGCCGACAAGAAAGAGACGCTTGATGAGGATGGACTTCCTCGCATCGGGACCCTAATCCGAAATGGCGATGCCATCGCAGCATGGCATACTGTCTCCTATGATGCGGCATCAGGTGACTATATCAACCGCGACGCGAACACGCAGTACTTCAAGTACAAGGAGGACGAAGTCGCCTTCGTCGAAGAAGTGCGCATTATTGGCGCCGAGGACGGAACTCAGCCCTGCCAAAAGCTGAGCATCAAACTGAGGGTGCCTCGCTCTCCAGTCATCGGCGACAAGTTCTCGTCGCGTCACGGTCAGAAGGGTGTGTGCTCTCAGAAGTGGCCGTCCATCGACATGCCCTTCAGCGAGTCTGGCATGCAGCCCGATGTAATCATCAACCCCCACGCCTTCCCCTCTCGAATGACAATTGGTATGTTCGTGGAGTCACTCGCCGGGAAAGCAGGCGCACTTCATGGCGTGGCGCAAGACTCAACGCCCTTCCGCTTCGACGAGCAGAATACCGCCGTCGACTTCTTCGGCCATCAGCTTATGAAGGCGGGCTACAACTACTACGGCAACGAGCCAATGTACAGCGGTATCACGGGCCAGGAACTCGCTGCTGACATCTACATTGGTGTCGTCTACTACCAGCGTCTCCGACACATGGTCAACGACAAATACCAAGTGCGCACCACAGGTCCCATCAACTCGACGACTGGCCAGCCCATCAAGGGCAGGAAGAAGGGTGGAGGTATCCGTGTCGGAGAGATGGAGCGCGATGCGCTTATTGCACACGGCACCGCCTTCCTGCTGCAAGACAGGCTGATGAACTGCTCCGATTACACCAAAGCCGCTATCTGTCGCGAGTGCGGATCCTTCCTCTCGACTACGCCCACAGTCAGCGAGTACGCACGCAAGAAGGACCGCGGCGGCGCTAACGCTACGATCCGTTGTCGCCGTTGCGCGAAGTTGGCAGATAGCGTCGCGAGCAAGGCGGACGTGTGGATGGACGGGCAAGGCATGCGCTTTACCGGTGGAGAAGACATCGCCGTCGTTGCGGTGCCGGGCGTGCTGAAGTACTTGGATGTGGAGCTTGCGAGTATGGGCGTCAGGCTCAAGTTTGGTGTTGAGCCGTGAGGAGGGTTTGAAGCATGTGTTGGATTCATCATCGCATTGATAGGCGTTTGTACATAGAGTGAATTTCGCCTGAGCAAAAGTTGGATTTTCTAGCATCAATCGGCGCAGGCAATTGACAGAACAAAAATCCTTCTCTTTGCATCGCTCGGTTATGGCATCATGCTACTGCTACTCTCAGGTCACACTAGACTTCGTGTTGGTTTATGTTATTTTGATTCGCGTACCAGAGACTATCGCAACCCATTTTCCGCATCTGGGCCCCCGTGTAATCCGCCACATGCTACGCTAAGTCATAAAGCATTACATCCAACGGTTCAATCACAAACGACGACTTCCAGTTATCTCCCACACTTCAACCAACCAGCCTCAGTCCACTCGCGGGCGCACCGATCTGGCACACCTCGCAGACCTTGCAAACAGTACCCTTGTACCTCGCATGGTACTTGGCGCCATCATACGGACAGGCAGCTGACGCACTGCCACCGTAGATGGGTGTGTGGCTCGCGGCGCAAATCTCAAAGTCAGCGAACTGGTCGAAGTCGATCTCGATGACGTCCGAAGGGTTACGCTCCGCGACGGTCTTGATTCGCTTAGCAGACTCCTTCATCTTAGCGTTGCCGGTGCGGTCGAGCAAAGCATTTGCAAAATTGAGAGCGGTGTTGAGCTGTTTGTTTTTGTGCGCAAAGTTCATGGCCGCGGACAACGGAATGGACTTGTGTGGGCCTTCGAGCTCAGGGACAGTGAAGTAAGCGGACAGCTCGAGGGCACGCTTCTTGTTGTCGTCGCTCAGTGCCGATAAGTCTGTGGCGCCCTGCATCAAGGCCCGGCGCTCAAGCTCGATAGACATGGCAATTATGTACTGTGCTGCAGTCTGAATGGCTTTCCTTGCCTAGATGATTTGTTAGCAAGCAAATTCTTGCATGGAATGACAACGGGCCTTACCTCCGACAGCTCAGATTGCGACGCAACAACGTTGACGATCAGGAGGTGCAGTAATTTCTTGAAGGAAACAATAGCGTCTTCCAGCTTGTTCTTTAGCAGACCTTGTTTTCCAGCGGCTAAGTCAGTAGATAATATTGACTCCAGTTCCCGTGGAATGATTGGCAGGATCTTCCTAGAGTCAGTTTCATCAACAGTCCTCCTTACGTAGTTGACAAGCGATGGCATGTTTGGTGTGGCCGGTAGGAATGTCCGTGTCGCCTGGTAGATCTCCTGGAAGCGCCCTTCGAGGGGAGCAAAGTTGACAGCGCCAATCTGGCGATTGAGGAGTTGCATAGCAGTTTCGAACGAGCCTGCCGCAACATGGTCTGCTGCTAATGGCGAGTTGCGTGCCCACAGGTCTGCTTCGCTGCTTCCAGCGCCTACATCGGCACCTTCAACCTCAACGAAATCATCTTCAGCTTCGACGTCACCGTCGTCGCCCATGTCCCAGCCACCAACGTCGTCCTCGTCGTCACCACCTCCAAGTTCAGCTGCTGCACTCGGGCCTTCTGTGTCGCCCAGCAGATCATCATCACCAAAGCCGTTGGCTGCTGGCTCTTCTGAGCCCACGCCATCGACCTCACCCATGAGAGCTTTCTCGAAGACTGTTGACGATGCCGCGCGAGTGGGCCAATTCGTTTTGTGAGTCGGCACAATGGGTTTCGCTGGCGCAAGGGTACCACCTACCGAAGGCAGTTTGATCTGGTCCTCGCTGACGCCCGCGGCCTCGAGGATGGACTGTGCTTGCTCGTCTAAACCATTGGCTTTCGCGGTCGCGTATGCCAGAGGATATAAGTCGATCTCCTGGAACATTTCTATCCGGTTCTGCACGTCGCCAAGGTACAATGCGTTTTGGAATCGAGCTGTCATGTCTCCTCTATGCTCTGCAATCTTGGCCATCCGCTTCAGCTTGTCTTGATCACCGGTCGCGAGGTACAAGAACGACAGCTTGTCGAAGTTGCGCAGCTTCTGGTAAGTCATCTCGACGATTTGGTGGTTTCCGTGGGCAAGGGCTTCGGTGCTGAGTCGTTGCCACAGCTTCGGCCGGTCCAGTTGCTTGGCCATTTCTACGGCTACTTCCAGATTGCCGCACTCAATGGCCAGTTCAAATCGGGTTTGCGGGTCTTGGACGAACTGGAGAGCAATCTCTGGGTAGCCCTTCTTCTGGAGGTAAGAAATGATGCTCTGGCCAACTAAACTCGATGTCTTGATGATGTTCAGCATCTCGTCGTAGTTGCGTTTGACAAGAGCGAGTTTGAAGCGATATTCGGTGGGATCGATTTGGAGGATTTTCGGTTTCGCAGCTCGGTCTAAGCAGTACACGTTGCGGCCCTTGACTCGCACAAGGTACACAGTATGCTCGAGTGTGCGGACAATGCCGTTGTCGCCATTCATCAGACTGTACTTGATGTGATTCAGTGTGGAATACAGTAGAACGCCGGTGTCGTCCCAAGTGGCGCTCTTGATGCGGATGGTCTCGTGCAGGGTGCTAATTTGGTCGAGGTTCTTGCTTGCGATCGTAACATTGTGTTTGCTCAGAAGCGCAACGTACAGTCCGTCCGTCGACCAGACCACGTACTTCACGCCATTGACTGCCAGCTCTGCAAGATTCTTCTTGGCCTGGATGTCGTACAGTACGACATTGGTCGGAGTTATCAGCAGAAGGTTGCCAGTGCCACCGAAGTAGATGTCGGTGGTGCCGGTAGGGGGCTTGATCGTCTTGGTAGTCGAGTTGCTGAGGTCCTTGATGTCAATCTGCTGGTTCGCCTGAGTGAACACGGCAAAACGATTCCTAGCCACAAATACAGCCGAGTTTCCTGACCCGCGCTTGATGTCTGTTGGTTCCACTGCTCCTGATGCGTCGCGCGGTAGGCTAATGAGCTCATATGTGCCGCTCTCCGCTGGAGACGTGACCAGGATAGATCGCTCAGCGGGGTTGTATGACAGAGTTCGCGGAGGTACCCATGCGCTGCCAAGTTTCTTGAGAGACAGCATAGATGGCGACTCGATGTTCTTCTGGAAATCGTAGGATCGCACATGCTTTTCCTTGGTGATGTAGAACAGGTTGTTCTGGTACACAGAGGACGCGGGACGCTCGCGCTCGAGCTTGAAGACCATTACACCATTGTCGTGACCGGCAGCAAACAAGTTGATCTCCGGATGCGCCGCAATAACCCAAAATCTGTCGTTTTCTCTCTTGAAAGACTGTACGGATGTACGCCTGTTGAGGTCCCACACACGGATGGTCTTATCTTCGCCCACGGACAGGATCAAATCCTGGTGTGGGTGGAACAAACACGCTGACGCGTTCTGGAAATGTCCTCTGCAGGTATCAACCTCCCAAGCCTTGGTCTCGGACATCCGCCACAGCTTTACAAGTCGGTCATCGCCTGCAGACACGATCAATGGCAGAGTAGGGTGGAAAGCGACCCAGTTCACGCCCCTGTCGTGACCCTCGAGCACGAATTTGACGACAGCATCGGTGTTACCGAACATGTCTGCCTGGTTCTGGTTCGATCGAGCGAGTTGGTCTTCGAAAGTCATGGAAGTAGGCGCGGAGTGTTTCTTTCTCAGCCCAGAGATGTCCCAGACACGAACTGACTGATCCAACGAAGCCGACACGATGAGGTCTTCCTTCGGGTGGAATTGTGCGCACATGGTGTAGTGGTTGTGGCCGGTCATAGTGCAGACTAGGAGCGGTGTTTAGTAGGGTTCGAGGAGGAGCGACGCAAGACTTACTCAGTGACCCTAGATGTGTTAGCTTTGGTCTCGAGAAATGGGGACATGTTACTTACGATTCTGCCAATTCCATATGCGAATAGTTTCTGCCCTCTGTCAGTAGGCGCTCTTACATTCCCACTCCAAGGCGCTTACGATCGTCCGAACTACTCACTATCCACGGTAGCTCGTGGTGGAAGAAGACGGTGCGGACATAGTCGAGATGGCCATTGAGCGTGAACAGACATCGCCGAGTCTGATACGACCACACTTTGATCTTGTAGTCGTCACCGCCAGAGACGAACCTGGCCTTGTCTCAGTATATCAACCCAGCGTACAGCTCCGTGGAATGTGCTCACAATGGCTGTGTCTTGTGGAAATCGATGCCGCGAACCGGCCCGTCGTGTTCTTCGAAGCGATCTATAAGAGTTCCCATGCGGTAGTCCCATAATTGGATCGTAGAGGAGTGTAGGGAAACAAGGATCCATGGCCTAATAGCGGTCAGCGAGGGCTATGGGCTTCGGAAGCGTCGCATGCACCTTTTTGGGTGGAAGGCAATGCCTTTGGCCCGCGAAGACTTGGACTCAAACTGTGTGTTGTCAGTATGTCGGCGTGAGGGCGCATTGGCTGGGCCTTTTACCTTGGTCAACATGGAGGGAGTGGAAGACATGGTGGAGTTGTGAGCGAAGCCGCAGCTTCTTGGGGGATTTTTGCAGCCTCAATGCTGCAGGGAGCAGTCTAAAACTTGCACAAGCTGTATACGTCGAAGAAAAGACGCGGTGTTGACTATTACTCTGTTGCTACTGCCTCCGCGCGAGCTGCTCTGGCCAGAGTTCGAAGTGAACACGCAACGGCCAGGATTAACGTAACTCCTTGGCTTCCGCGCTAATTGAGCCCCAGCTCCCCACTAATCACGTGATCAGCCCCAACATCACCTCGTCCACACTCTGCTTGAAACGACTTGCACAAAGCATCCAATTTCTCATCTCGCACATCGAGACTCGAAACATGGCCCGACCAGCAGAGCCTCACCTGCCAGGCGGCACCAAAGTTTGCGCCAGCCGCGAGTGCGTGGATGCCCCCTGTCTGGTGCGATGCCCCGCCGGCATGCGTTCACACCAATGTGCTCGTTGCCAGCTGTCCATCGTAGTGCCAACACTACCCTACCCGCCCTACGCATGGCAATTTTGGATGCTGCTGCCATTGGCCTGACCTCCAGCCCAATGTATACTGTCACTGTCCAAGTCCGTCTCGCCCGACTAATAGACCGCGTCCACATATCGTGGCCAGCATGGAGTCATGAAAGAAAGGTACACCTGCATATTGATCCGCAGCGCGGCCGGACAACGCATTGTTGAATGCAGGAGGTTAATTGGCGACGACGTCCCGCACAAATCCTGTGCGTTAGGAATCGTGACCACCTCCAAGGTTCGCCCACTGCAATATCTTCTTCTCTCACATTCCCATTCGACCACCACACTCCATACTGACGTGCGATATCGTGGCTTTTCGTCCTGCGAGCCAAACCCTTCTGCATTGCTGCCTGTAACCTCTCAATCTACCTGCACGATAAGCCAAGGCATTGCAGGGTCTGTCTTGTAAAACTCTCCACCTGCGCCTGCACTCGCCGCCCAGTATCCCAGTCAACGTCGACCACTTCATAATGATACAGTCGACGATACCTCTTTTCCACAACTCAAAGAACGGGCACGTCCGTCGGACTTTGCTTCCTTGATTTTTCAGAGACTGGCTCGATCAGACCGTATACATACGGTCCGCCATTGGCTCGCAAGCCAGCCTGACGCAACCTATCCGGCGTACGAGCAACGTCGCAACCTTGAAGCCATGGAGACACACGATCTGCCACCCGCCGCTTTTCTCAATCGCCGTCCAAACTCACCGCCAATGACACCCAGCGCCCGCTCTCAAATTCGTTCCGCGCCGCAGACTCGGCACACCTCACCACTATCCAAGCGCATGGGCATGTCGCATCTCGCTCAGACACCTCCACTATTCATCGAACCAATTGGCCTAGGCCCACGATTCAACTTCACTCGGCCGCAGTCTCTCAACCTCTCCTCGCGTCCATCCAGCATATCCGGACGAGCTTATGCAACAACCCCTCAGCAGTCTGAGCACGAGGAAGACTCGGAGGAGGAAAGTGAGGTAGAGGAGGTGAGGCCCATGCGACGGGCTGAGCGAGCCTACTTTATACTCGAGGAACTGGAGAGCGACCCAGGCTACGATTATGACGTAGAGGTCGTGCGGCCGTACCATTGCGAGGACGCAAAGAGTGATAGAAGCGAGTCGAGGCAGAGCGACAACGAAGTGTCTGCGCGACTGCACAAATTGCAGCTCGAGCAAGATAGCTCAGACGAGGAGGAGCAGGAGCGCCGATACCGACAAAAGAAGAAGCGTTGGAGCGCGGGTGTCTTCAAGCGTAGCCACAGCAAGAGCGTGGAGGGCGACAGCAGCTATTCAGACAACGACCCGCTGGACGATGTAAATCCAAAGGCTCGTCGACTACGCCGAAGAGTGCGCGGGCCTTGCGACAGGCGAGGGTCACTTATCTTCCAGGATCCGGGCTACGCCAACACAAACAACATACTGGAAGTCGACGAACCTATTGAAGGTAGAGTGCAGCACACTCGAGGCCCGCCGTCTATTCCTAGCGACGACGCTTTCACATTAGATGAGCTGCCGTTCTGGAGGAATGGGGAGTCCATGGATTTCGATGTGGTGTCGTCCGACTAAATTTTGCACTGAGGCCGCCATCGTCGACGACTTGACGATGTTGATGAGTTTCCTTGTTCGTATTCTCATTTTGTCATTAGCGATTTACTTTTGGCATGTTGTCCCCTATGTTGATTAGACCGATTACCCCTTTCGCAATTTTATCTAAGTTTGCTCGCACCATTTCTAAGCAGTATCCCATGCACGCTGGCGGCGCGGCTCTGTGACACATTTCATTGTCGATGATCAAGAAAAGGCACGTGTTGTGGATGTGGCTTCAGCTACGCCTAAAAATTCAGAATTCTATTTATAACACCGGCTGACAAGTGCCCGGACGGACGCTAAGACGTCAAAACGACTCTCCATACTGTGCTCCACCACCTCGCTAGCCATTCTTACCATCTCTGAAAGGCTCGCCTAGCATCATCGCGAGCTCATGCTCATGATTGGTACAGTACGCCGCCACGAGAAACGACGCCGCATGAACAAAGACGCAGTGACCGTCCGTCCGCCTGAGGCGTTGTCCACAACAGTCGCTTGGACAATGAGCCTCGTAGCAGAGTCTCGCTCTGCCGCGCCTCCGCCTCTCTCGCAGTCCCTGCCTAGTTGACTTGTACGCTAGAGTCGCGTGAGGCACGATGTCGTTTCTGGACAGCTTCATGGCGTGGAACAAAAGTCCTTCGACAGCACTGCGATGTCTGGGAACACATCACCACAAATATGGAGCAGCTGAGACCAAGAACACTACCAAACGAGAATATCTCCAAGTGACAAACACTCGCCAAGGCTGTAATCTTACCGTCATCTCGAATGAGCAGATTGACTTACACCGCCTCATACTGTGCCCTACGCCACAAGGTCACGGCACATCTGCGATCCTGAGCGACCGCGCCGCAGACGCGGATGATGAGATGGAAACAATGTTTCCATTCGTTCGGATCCGCCTAGTAGTATCCCCAGCTATTCTCAGCTATGCGGCGTCGCTCACATTCCTTTGATTAAGCTTATTCTTAGCGTGCTGACGGCACAGCTGGCCAGCTGTGTACAGTGAGGCGTCCACGTTGCTGTGCCGGATGAGATTCAGCCGACCAGTATTGTTGAGTTGATGTCTCTGGATGCGGAATGCAGAATTGGTATAAGATGGTACTGTGCAACGTCTTTTCAAGAACCGTCTCATCACACGCAAACAAGTATCAACAACATCCAACATTTCTTTCCTTTCTCTCATATACTCAACCACCTAGGACAGTCACCTATTAATCGTACACCATGGTTGCCATCACTCAAGTCATCGCCGGTCTCATGACCGTTGTTGCTGTTCAAGCTCTGCCTCAACCTCAGAACGCTGCTCCAGCACCTGCTCCTCCAGCTACACCAGGAAACCCCGACTTGTTCCGCGATCTCTTCAGCGCTCCTACGGCTATCAAGCGCTTCCAGCGGCTCCTCGTTTCGGGCGAGAGCCTCATCACAGGCGACGCCTTGAAGAAGCTGGTAGTCTTCGACTTCAACGGTGCAACACCTGCGGCTGGTGCTAAAGGCGGTGCTACTCTATCTGCGGTAAGTTTCAACATTCCATCCTCCGTCTGTTATGTACTCATACCCGACAGAACATCGAGTCCTTCCCCATCCTAACCGGTCTCGGTATCTCCACCACCGTCGGCTTCCTCGAGCCCTGCGGTATCAACACACCCCACGTACACCCCCGCGCCACCGAATTCCTCACCCTTGTCGAAGGCTCTAACCTGAAATTCGGATACGTCCTTGAAAACGGCCTCGTGCGCTCCGGCTCGCCCGAGGTCTCTGGCGCACTAAGCAAGTTCCAGGGCACTGTTTTCCCCATGGGTAGCATCCACTTCCAGTTCAACGACTCGTGCGAGAAAGCCAACTTTGTTGCTTCACTCAACTCCGAAGACCCGGGTACCAGCCAGGTCGCGCAGGGTTTCTTTGCGCTTAATGCTCAGGTCTTGGACGCGAGTATGGGGTACCCGAAGACGATTGGGAGCAAGAACTTTGAGGAGTTCAGGAAAGTTATCCCTGCCAACTTGGCGCAGGATGTTGAGCTGTGTCTGGCGAAGTGCAAGAAGAACTAGAGTCGCGGAGGATTATATATGAAGAGGACGGTGAACAGTGGTGATGGTGTATATAGCAACTTGGTTCACAAGCATAGCGACGGCGTTCGATACCTTTCTTTGGTTGGCAAGACTTTTTTCTGCTGACGGCATTTCGTTTGGGTTCGTATTTAATATTTGGATTCGAGTTCCTTCTCAGGAGCATCTTTACCAATACACATTTCACGCGGATACTATTTCCCAATGACCTCTTGAATGCACGCATAGTCACAGTGTCAAGCGGTGTAAGCGAAGTTCGCCAGCTAGTCATGCTCATTTTCATGCAGCGAGGCTGAGGAACTGTACGTCTCATGCAACACTGTTCGGGAAGCTGACAGCATATACACCGCGAGAGGTATGAGAGGCGCTACGACCAGCCACGAGAGCGATGGTCGGTGTGATGAAGCATATTTTGCACTGATAGAATGCAGCCGAAACTCTCAGTACAGGAAGTATGGTGTTCTGGAGTACTGCAGGCAATAGTCTCCGATGAGCCACTTAGCTATCAAAGAGGTCCGTGCATGCTGTTTGAGATGACTTGAACTCCGAGCTCAACCAATTAAAGACGTAGGATTCTCTCGTTCTTACATCATGATTGGTTAGGGTACAGGAACAGCGAAAGAAGTTCAGTCCTCACCCCCACGCCAAGTGGCTCTTCGGAGACTATTGCTTGCAGTAGTCCGGAGTTGTGCCTAGTTCCGCGTGGTGGGAGAAGGAAACCTTAGTGGGGCTAAAAAAGGTACACTTGCAAGGGTCCAGCTGCGACTCATTCAGCTCGCGAATATAGTCAACACAACTGCGGCAGCTGAGCCTGGAGAAGTCGGGAGTCATATAACAGGGCATTGGTCTCTCATTCGGACGCTAGATTTCAATTGCCTCCTCACACGCCATCATCGTTGTCTCATCGTCGCGGTCTTTACCCCACTACCCCACCATGGCGGACACAGGCGCGATTCAAGACGAGATCGCGCAGCTCGAGAAGAAGCTCAAAGAGGTGGAAGGGCAACTCAAAGATGCGAAGTCAAGACTGTCCAAGGCGTATCAGAGCGGCGATGTCGGGGCCAAGCTCTCCAACGAGGAGAAGATGGACCTGATCAAGGTCAATCTGCAAGAGGTGCTGAACCCAGAGATCATGGAGGAAGCGCTGAAGAAGAACGGCACATTAAAAGTCTACTGGGGTACAGCAACTACTGGACGACCACACTGCGGCTACGTACGACACTCTCCTACCCCAATTAGCAGGTCCCGTGTTCACTAACACCGTCACAGTTCGTCCCCATCCTCAAAATCGCACAGTTCCTCGCCGCCGGCTGCCACGTCAAAGTCCTCCTCGCCGACATCCACGGCTTCCTCGACAACCTCAAAGCGCCCATCGAGCTCGTCAAGTACCGCGCCGAATACTACCGCTACACCATCGCCTCGCTGCTCAAAGCCATCAACGTGCCCATCGACAGGCTCGAGTTCGTGCTGGGCTCCAGCTATGAACTCAAGGATGACTACATGATGGACATGCTACGCCTCGCGTCGATAACTTCGGAGCGCGACTCAAGAAAAGCCGGCGCAGAAGTCGTCAAGCAGACCGACAACGCTCCACTAAGCGGCCTGCTCTACCCCCTCATGCAAGCCCTCGACGAGCAGTACCTCGACGTCGATATGCAATTCGGCGGCGTAGACCAGCGCAAGATCTTCGCGCTCGCAAAAGAAGCACTGCCCAAGCTCGGCTACAAGGAGCGCGCGCACTGCATGAACCCTATGGTTCCCGGTCTGCAAGGCGGCAAGATGAGTTCCTCGGACCCAGATTCCAAGATCGATGTGCTCGACAGCGCAGAGGTCGTGAAGAAGAAGCTCAAGAAGGCGCATGCTGTGCCCAAGATCATTGAGGATAACGGCATCTTGTCGTTTGTGGAGTATGTCTTGCTGCCGGCGAGTTACCTCAAGTACGGCGAGACCAAGTTCGTGGTTGAGCGTCGGGATGCGGAGCCGCTTGTTTACAAGACAATTGTGGAGATGAAGGAGGACTACGTCAAGGATGTGTTATCGCCGCAGGACCTTAAGCCTGCTGTTACTGCTGCGCTCAACACGCTTCTCGAGCCCGTGCAAGCAGAGTTCCAGGCTACACCGGCGTGGCAGGAGATCGAGCAGAAAGCGTACCCGCCGCCTCCCACGGAGAAGAAGAAGGAGAAAAAGAAGAAAGACAAGGGCTCGTTTCACCCTGGTGCAAAGAGGCAGGTCGAAGCGAAGCCGGATGGACATGTTGAGGGCGAGGATAAGGCGAGCGTGGATGTGGGGACAGAGAGTGGGGAGAAGACAATTGAGGGATTGACGTTGCAGCAGAAGTAGTTGTGAGTAGAAAAGTTGTGACTTGGACATACCAACATTATAAACACTGAGAATTGATGTGGATACTTTGAAATGACCTCCGCCTCTATGGTATCTTCCGGCCCAAACTAAACCAATGGAAATCGTTGCCACTCTTCATGACTATGACTAGTCCTCATCATACCGTATCCGCACCTTCTCCGCATACTCCCTGATATTCGAGTGTATCGTCTCCTCAATCAGCTCCCCTCGTCCACCAGCCACTTGAAGTATCAAGTCATTCAAGCTCGATCGTCCTAAAATATCGACATGATCCGCTACGACAAATTAGCACTCACTCTCTCAATCGACTGTTCAACACTCAAACATACCAGTATTCGGCCCACCCCGCGGATTAAACCGATCGGGCTCATGCTTCATCTCATACGTCACCACCTTGACGCCTGCGGGATTATACCTCTTCTGCTTCCACCCCTTCGCACACATATACCCACTACTCAGCAGGTTGACCGTGCCATCGCCCTCGCCCATCACAACGCCGTGATCGACGGGTCCCTCGGATGTCTCAGCGCTGCTAATAAAGCCCGTGTCGAGCGTGACGTTCAGCCCGCTCATCGGCTCGTCGTCTTTGCGGTAGTAGTACGCGCGCTCGGTATCTTTCCCGACGCCGTAGAAGCAGTATATTTTTAGGGACGGGGCGAGTGGGAGGCGCGTTTCGAGCGGATTGAGCCATTTGGCGGGGATGAGCTGGTTGTCTTCGACTTCGTGGATGGAGTGTGCGACGCCGTGGGAGAAGGAGGAGAGAATCATGTTCTTGTACCATTCTTCGGAGTTTTTGAAGAGAAATGGTATCGATTCGTCGACGGTCAGGTTCTTGGCTGTCAATGTGGAGTTATGGTCTCGGAATCGCAAGAAGTTGCCGTACGAGACGTTTTGCCCGGGGAGGTCGTCGGGCGCCCATGTACTGTCGCCCCAGACGGCGTTGCCGCCCATGGGTAGCATGGAGGAGAGACCTGGCATGGCGCGGAAAATTTCTGCGCGTTCGTAGCGCGAGAGAAACTTCTCGAGGCCGTAGACGGCAAAGGCGTTGAGTTGCGCGGTGTCTTTCATTTCGCCGGAGAGCACGGCGGGTAGGTCTTTTGTGGCGCCGAGCATGCAGCCGCTGATGTTGATCCAGCTGTCGATGTGCTCTTCTACCCAGTTGGGTCCACCGTTGCCGTGGCCTTTGGCTTCTACCCAGTGCAGGAAGTAGTAGAGCACTTGGGAGCCCATCGAGTGTGAGAGGAGCACGACTTTCTTATTGGAAACCTTGACGCCGACCTCGATATGGGACTTCAGGCGCGTGAAGTACTGGTCGCGGATCTCGTAGTTCATGTAGGTCATGCGCCAGTCGTAGGCTGCCGTGAAGGCGTTGCTGGGGTCGTAGCCGATGGTCGCGAGGTTCTCGAGGATCTTATTCCATATCCAGTAGCCCGTGATGAAGAAGTCTGCCGCATCGAAGCCCTGCGCCGCGCGCATCTTGATGCCAGGCGGATCCTTGCCCGTCTCCTTATCGAGCATAATATGCCTCTTCCAGTTCGCCTTGTCCAGCACAAGCGCACGCACTGCGAGAGTTGTAGATACGAAGTTAGTGTATGTGTCACATGCACTTCGTACATATATACTTACTCATGCTCCACGAGCCCCACAGCCTCTTGCGGAAGTACTGCCGCGAGTGGTCCTCTGTGCCCCAGGACTCGAGGCCCGTCGAGATGACGCCGGGAATCATTATTACGGGGTGGTGCGCGGTGATGCCCTGCTTACGGGCATGCAGGCCGACGGAGAAGGAGTCGTAGTTGACTGCGTCGCGTTCTTGCTTCTACTGAGTGCAGGACTAATCAGCGCTCAGTCTTGCTTTCATCTTGCCTGAGTTGAGACGGTTACTGTGTGGGGAGCGGCGTACTTGCAGTTCCTGCGCGCTCTTCACAAAGCTCGACGGCAGCGCATCGAATATGCTGTCCAGATTCATGCCCTCCAAACTCTTCAGATCAATCATCTCATTACTGCTCGCAAAGAAGCCCGCCAGCACCAGGCCGAACACGCCTCCAAGCCCAAAGATCCACGCATTCTTCCGCTTGCTCTTGCCCTTCTTCTTCAGCGTATGCAGCTGCTCGGCCGTGATCACGCGCAGGTTGGACGGCCGTGTTTGGCCCGGCGCCGGTGAAGGTTCGCGGGATTCGATGGGCGAGTCGTCGCTTTTGCCGCCGAAGCGCCGGCGCAGGAAGGACATTTGCTCACGCTGGCTGTTTGTAGGTAAAGATGTAGAGGTAGAACAATGTTTTCCAGGCGGCTGTCACAAGCCCACAACTTTTGCCGGCATGTGACGGCATCTTCGCGATCGACGCCGGGATCTTGATTCATCCCGCGCACGCGCGCCAAGCCGGGGGTCTCTCCGCAGCCTTCACCCACATTCCGACTCGGAACTCTCACTCTACTGTCCATCATGGCGGAAGACGTGCCAGCGCCGCCAGACCTGTCGGGCCTCATATACGTCCAATATGACCCCGCGGAGGAGGAATTCTACCTGCCCTTGATCCGCCAGCTAATCTCCAAGGACCTGTCCGAGCCATACAGCATCTATGTCTACCGCTACTTTCTGTACCAATGGGGGGACTTGTGCTTCACGGTACTGTCTCTTTCCTACCACAGATCACATCTCTTGATAGCTAATTTTGAATATCAGGCCCTCGACACCAAAAGCGACGCCATCGTTGGCGTGATAATATGCAAACTCGAGCCCCACCGCTCAGGCACATATCGCGGCTACATCGCCATGCTTGCCGTGCAATCTCCCCATCGCGGCAAAGGCATAGCCTCGAATCTCGTACGCCTTGCCATCGACGCCATGACTGCCCGCGGCGCAGATGAAGTCGTTCTCGAGACTGAGGTCACCAACACTGCGAGCTTGAAGCTATACGAGCGATTAGGGTTCTTGAGGAGTAAAAGGCTGCATCGTTATTACTTGAACGGGAACGCGGCATTCAGACTGTGTCTGTACTTGAAAGAGGGCACGGCGTTGAAGAGACCTGAGTTTGGTGGTGGTGGGGGAGAGCATATGGGAAGACATGAGCACGACGGGCTTGCGCTTGACAGGCTGGCAGATATGGGGGATATTTCTTGAGACAACAGTCGAGGTTACGAAAGAACACAACGCGACGATCCGACGCCTCCAATGGCCATCGAATGATTGCGGCGGGTGGAGACGCATCTCGTGAGCTTAGACTGTGCGGTAGACGGCCCATTCAGGATGAGTCGAAGCTGGCACATGTCACAAGAGGGTGTGCAGGTTGTCGATATGTTGAGATCTCGGTCCAAGTACCTGAAAGGATCACCCAAGGGTCAGCCTCATGAGCCCTAGAAAGGCTGAAACTATTGAAAGAGTTACCTTTGGGATTGTCGTCGTTTCATTCTCCTAGAATCGTCAGATCCTATCGTGGAATGAAAAATGACCTTTTTATCCGGAATCACGTCCAGGGAGCATTCCTTTCTAGCTTTGGAAATTGCAGCAGTAAGTCGTATACATGTTATAAGTAGCTATGTTGATTGCGTGTAGTATGTTCTGATCTCTCATGGAACGGACCGCCGATGCTACTCGCATGCACATGGCAACCGACTCCCACTTGCGTAAAGTCGGTTTGCCGTTCAGTGTTGCGATGGAACTGGACCTACAGGCCGTCATTGACCTCCATCTTGATGCTTGGCTGAGGGGAGCGTGACGCTGGCTCCCTCGACAACCGGCCATCCGAAGGTGCGCCACCTGCAGGTGAGGATGTAGATGAGCTCCCAAGCAGCGTGGCGAAACGCGCCTGCCATGTGCTTCCCTTATCGTCCCAAGCAAGCTGATTATTTGAGCCTCCTCCACCGACCCAAGCTGGCCGACTATGCGCAGCATCAGAGCTTCCTGCTCCACTGACCCAGGCTGGTCGACTTATTGCGGCATCAGAGCCTCCTCTACCGACATATTGTGGCCGACCAATCGCAGCATCATTCCGTGTGACGATGGCCTTGTTCTGGATATTCGCATGGACCATAGCCGATGCAAGACCAACATCGACCTTTCGACGTCTCCGAGTAGGCGCGACAGCTGGCTCGGGCTCATCCTCGTACTTCAGCCTCTTGGGATCACTTCCAGCGAACTCCTGCTCACTGGAAGCACCGCCTTCGCGTCGACGCTTGCCGCCCAAGGGGATGTCGTTTGATCCCGTCTTCTTGGAAGGCTTGGGCGGTGGAGGCGGCGGTTCGTACAAGTCTCGATCGGGGTCACGACCATCTGGCGCGGTATACAGGAGTTGTGCTCGAGCTGGGTTGATGACTGGCCCATTCGCAGATGATGAAGCTGGAGCACTTCTGGCGGGCACCTCGGTTGGTGTGATCTGTGGAAGAAGCTGAGCTCGAGCCGGGCTGATGACGGGACCTTTGCTTCTCTGAGCTGGAGCACTCATCATGGGCACCCGATTTGTCACATTTGGTGTAGGGAAATGGATGGCTCGTATTGGTCTATCGATCGGGCCCCTTGAGATTGCGGCAAAAGCTTGCTGGAGCATGTCGTACTTGAGGGCTTTGGATCTAAGCCCACCAGGACCATCTAGGCCAGTTCTCAACTCTGCATTCGCACACCGCTCAGAGCGCAGGTAGTACAATTCCGAAACGAGGCGATCCAGACCCTGGAGGCCTCCCACCTCCGCAAGGCGATGTGTGAGCACGCGGGAGGTGCTAATCTCTTCGGTAAGCTCCTGCAGACCGCCTGCCCCATCGACAAGCGTCTGCAAGGCCTGGGCACGAGTGATGAAGGCTTGTACACCGCCAGCTTCGCAAATCATGGGCTGGAGGGCATCGGTCTCGAGCGCTTTCCTACACCCTCATGGTTAGCTCGCTTCTCGCATGGTGTAGTCGAGTGCGGCACGTACGCTCGAAGGCCCTTCTGCCCGGCCTCCACTCGAAGCTTTTCAATGCTCTTCATGTCGGCAGAAAAATGAGAAGAGCCCCAAATGACGTCGTCATAAGTTGACGCCAATTCATAGAGGGTGCGATGCTGTCCCGAAAGCGTACTGTAACGCTCGTCGAGAGCTGCATACTCGCGGGTGGAGAGCTCGAGCTCATCTATCTAGGATCAACTATCACTCCAACATCCCAAAAGGGCTCTGCTTACTGCGCAGCACCTGCACGTCGGTCGGCTTGGAGGGGACAGGACTGCGGTCTTCCAGAAGGCCCGAGTGATCTTCGGACAGGGGCGGGGGAGAGGAGGAATACCCTAATATGAACTTTCGCTCGTCGATCTCACCCTCCTCAAGGGCGGATACTTGTGTGCAAGGCTCCACAGTCTTGCAGGGCTCCGTCCTGGTAGGTATCGCATCCAGCGCCGAGATCATTGCAGGCATCGCGCCGCCCATGATGCTGCAATGCTGCAAGTGTAGCTTGGGGGCGTGGGTTCGATGGGTGAAAAGGTGATGCAATTGGTGAAGAGTTGAAAAGTGAGGTAGGCGTGTTTATGTTCGGCTCTTGTCGCGTGGCAACGGACGCGTAGTGAAGGAAGGTGCGACCACGAACCATCTCGAGCTGCACAAACTCGAACCCAAACAACAGCTACAATTGAACGGCATCAATTGTCTTTACTGCTCGGCATGGGCCATGGCCTTGCAATGCACCATCCTGTCCAAAGCTCTTCCTCGTGGCACTGCTGCATGTCTGTGTTTCACGACGTTTTAGAGAGGATTGCTTTCCACAGACTGCACAGTAGTTTGTGAGCGCAACGCAGGCGAAAGATTTTCTGCAGGAGACCATGGGGTGGGGCCTGAGCAACGTCGTGGTTGAGCACTGGTGCCATTTCCAAGCTATCGCACGTCAACCACAGTACCATAAGCGGGACCGAGATAGCGTAACCCACGTCCTTTTCTCAGTTTCTCTCAACTTGCACAAATATCAGAGAACCTAACATCGTACCACCCACATCGCGTCCGGGTCACGATTCATCAGCATCTTTGCTCAAGCCTTCTTGCACATCTTCCACTTCCCAATATGTCCGAGTCCAATCCAATATCCCTGGTCTTGCACACGGCAGTCGATTTCAGTCGCAAAGCCGGCAATGGTTTAGGTATTATCCAACGTGCAATCACCACCGGGAACAGCACCTTCCCAAAAGTCGAGCAGAAACACGGCGTGGAGCGTGGCCAGGTCGGAGCCAAAAACGTCAAAACACTCGAAAAAGCTTATGTGCTCGCGCTCATACTTGCTATGGGGCTAGCACGCAGCACACTCAAACGACAATGTGCGACTACACACGTAAGCTGTGTCACCGTGCTTTGAAGTCTGCCAGAAGTGGTTGGACTAGTCAATCATCACCGAGCGAACGGTCCCAATAGTCTCGAGTCCGTGGTGAGCACGGAAGACCGTTCGATGATCAAAAGAGTCCTGGCGAGTGTAAAACAACTGTCGCGATACAATGTGCAAGTCTCAATTGTGGGAGATTGACAAGAAGTAGGAACTACGGATGCGGAAAGAGTGAAGATGATGGCCCGCCAGAGAAAAGAGAAAGCTTTTCGTCGCCGTCGTCATGGACGATCCATGGCCACGAATTTCGGGGCGGCAGACGTTGAGGAAGAGGATGGAGGAAGCAACGAGGAAGAAAATAGAGTAAGCGACGGAGAAGAGGAGAAAGAGTAGCTCATATTCGACGAGTCAGCGTCTTAAATCATCGTGCTCTGACAGACTGATCACATCGAATACATTCAGCTTCTGATCTATCGCATTTCCCCACCGTACATCTCGAAAAGCCATGACCCTACTGAACGCATCACGCTTCGTTGCGCTCATCACTCTCACCATCCTTCCCGACAACCCGCAGCACCCATTTCCCATCTTCTATGGCCCATTTGATGTCACCTCGGCCGTGGTTCTTTTCGAGGAATCTGCTAATAAGCTTTTTGACAGTGTAACTATACGGAGTATTGGCCGCGTCTATAGCTGCATCAGCGCCGTCATTCGTTTGTACCGGAGATATGGCCATGCCCCCCGCAGTGACGAGGCTCATTCTCGTTACCGTTTCCGTCAGAGTCCTGGTGGTGGTGGTAAGCTATGCTCAGTCAGCACGATGTCACTCCATGGGCCGCAGAACCTTACCTGATGTATTAATGTAGGGATCGCCTTTGTCTCCGTTTCCGTGACTGTGACTGTCCGGGTCACAGCAGCGACATGTTTAGGCGCCTGCGTCTCACAGACGAACTCGAAGTTGAGCTTGCCATCCAGGACGACCGGCCGGTATGTGTGGATGCATGGCGTGGGTTTTCTGCTGTAGACATACGATGCCATGGCGATGTGTCCGAGGAAGGCTCCAATTGAGGTGGCGAAGACATAGACGAGATCTTTCTTCCAGCCGCGCTCACTAATCCAGTAACTGGGTGTGGCCGGCCCTTGAGGTAGCGCCACGGATGTAGGGCTGGATTCGTTGAAGCCGAAAAGATCTGCTATGATCATACTTTTCGTAGGAGATTGCTCGATTTCGTTGTTATCATTGCTTCCTTAGGCTTGCTGTCGCTGTCTTCATTGTCGGTGTCGAAAACACTGTCGTCGGATGCGATGGACTCATCTGTGTCTGGGAGCGACGACCAGGAAGGCACGTCGTCTAGCAGCTGGGGTGCCTGTGCTTGGGCCGTCATTATGGTTATATTCCAACGATGCTGAAGCTGGATGGGGAAGAACGAGGCAATATAAGTAACATGCAAGCCAGTAACGATATTGCGATACCGGTGTGGCTCCGGTGAGTGGAAGCAAGGGAAGAAAACGCCGTGACGCAATTGTTGTGTAACGCATCTAACTACCAATCACACCTCCAACCGATACGACACAGGCGCGAATCAATTCCCTTCGTCCCGGGCTCCCGTTCCGCCTGACCCCACGCTCATGCCTACTCATCTAGCCCTCTCCACCCCATTGAACGCCAACAGATTTTCCGTCCCCTCCGGAACATCCTCCAGCAAATCCTTAGTCGCCATCTCCCGAATCGCCTCACACACATCGCCCACATCCGTCTTTCCCAGCCCTAGCAGATACGCGCCCAGACCAGCGACGTGTGGAGTAGCCATGGATGTGCCAGAGATGGTATCGATGCCGTTCTCGAGCCAGAGTGAGGTGATGTTTACACCTGGCGCGAAGACGTCTGGTGGAGTGTGAGTTGGTGAAAGGGAAGATTAGGAGTAGAGGAACTTGCAGGGGATGTGACTTACCAACCAAAGATCCATAGTTGGAGAAAAACACCATACTATCATTCCTCATCGACGCGCCGACGGTGCATACGCTGGGCTCAGAAGCAGGCGATACACCTTCCGCATCTTCACCCTCATTGCCCGCCGCAACTGCCACAAAAACGCCCGCATCAACGATCGCCTTGACCGCATCATTAATCGCCTTGTTGAATGTCCCTCCCAGACTGATGTTCGCCACAAGCCCCTTCTTACACCGCACCTTGCGCGTCTTCGCATCGTTCACAACATACTCTATACCCTTCAGCACAGTAGCTGTTGTTGCGCCGCCATCATCGTCGAGCACTTTTACGGACAGGATGCGGGCTTTCTTGGCGACGCCGTAGTTTTTGGACGCGATAGTTCCGGCGACGTGCGTGCCGTGGCCGACGCCGTCGGTTGTGGAGTTGTCGGTTGAGTAGTTCACGAGGAATTCGGCGCGGCCTTCGAAATCGGGGTGCGTGATTAGGACGCCTGAGTCGATGACGTAGGCGCAGGTATCGGCGCCCGCGGTGCTGTCGTCTTAAGGTAGATGTACGAAGTCAGTGCTTGTCTCAGATCAGATACACTTCGTACGGAGATATTACGTACAGGTGTAGGTATTGGAGCCTAAATGCAGATATTCCAAGTTAGTGATATCTCATATGCACTGCGTATGTGGAGCTTTGTTACCGGGTGTGCGGGAGGAAATGCGTCCGAGGCCCCAGGTCGCATTTCTTTGTTTGATTGTTGCAAGGGCGTAGAGTTTGGTGTCAGGTTGGACATACTCGACCTATTCATTCGATAAGCATAGATCAGCTTAAAGCAGACGATTGGTTGCGTACTAGGTCAGAAGCCTCGAGGCTGGCCTTCTCTGCGGCCGTCAAGGTGCTCGCGAAGCCTCTGAAGGTGGACATGGAATAATCATGCCTCGGCTTCACGGTGAGTGAGGCTTTGAGGTCGGTAGCTGCAAGCGGGGTTACATCACCCTTTAGCTTGACGACGTACTTGCCCGAAGGAGGCTCCACGCCATGACGCGGGATGGTGTTGAAGGTGAATGATGCGAGAGAAGGGGAGACGAGAGCTAGAACGGTTGGGAAAAGCATGATGGGAGGTTGGAAAGATGGATGATGATAACGAGGAGGCAGCGCCTGTCCCAGACCTTATACACTCCGTCTCTTTGACGACGTACCCTCCTTTCAGGGTGCTCAGACAGATCGCACAATACCGCTGGCACCAATGTGACTACGACTAACACGCCCGCTTTGAGTGGGGTGTAACACCTGTCAGAGCACCAAATGGACTAGATCTAACGGGTCCCTGCAGAGACGTTCGGGCTTTGCGGGAAGGCCCGCCAGTCATGCATCGACGCTGTGGGAGCAATCCAGCTACGAGTTCAAGCTCTGGTATTGCACCTACCAAATGACCACGAAGTGTCAAACGGCTTTATGTTATCTTTGGTCTCCGATTTGAACTAAGGAGTGTGCAACGACTCTGCGTAACCAGTGACACCGAGGTATCGTGATCGTGGGGTTGGTAGCTGACGTTATCCAGACAAAGCAGACTCAGTAGCAGCCATGCTAGTAAATGGTAGATGACTCGACGTTCCTAGAGATAGGGAAGGGATTCTTTGAGACGGCAACAGTCCAATCTCTTCTTTGGGTATACCCAACACTGAAGTCAAAGAAATTCCTCATGGAGCGGTTCAGGACAACCGAAATTCAACCCAGGTTTGCATCTCATGAACGATAGCGGATAAGTTGGAGTACCAAGGGCGGCAACGCCGCTGGCAGTCGCACGTGTCTGCTAGCCAGCATACCTGTGCCAGGTCGCATCCATGGCATCCTTATCGGAGTAATACTCTTCGCTTCAATCAAAATCAAGTTTTTTTTTCGAGTGCTCCAAACCGCTGTGGTCAGGAGCGTCCGTTCGTGGCGCATGATATGCTCCTGAGTCTAAGGGTCAATTAGACTCATATTCATTGAAAGCAGAAGCGGGCTGCAGACTGATACCGGCAACCTTTGGATCCACTCATGTCACGGATACCGTCAGGGTAAACAAAGGTACCCTGGTCGCCAGCAAACAGCACGCGACTATCGTTACCCACCGAAAAACTGATGCGATATAGTAATGCGGAGTTTTGCGATCAGCTATCGTGCAGCAAACCCATGCGAGAGTATATTAGTCAGCCTAGTCCATCGGTAGGCGCAGTGTCGATCAATCTGCGCAATGATCCATCACCAAGATCCTTTGAGATAGAAGTATAGCTTGTGTGGCAGCCATGAATGTCTTCGTGACGTATATCATGCCAGAAGTAATGTTGGTTGCCTCAGCGGACGTTGCAGTGCATATCCAAGGATCGCATCATGCTGCATGGCAGGCCGCAGGGGTCGTGATAGATACATCGGATGACAGTTGTATGCTGACAGCTCTTGCCTTGCCACCAAGGCCACCGTGAGTGTGTATAGCATCCCTGTGGCTAGCTCTGGCATTGGTCGTGCTCGCAGTGCTATGTGTAGGGACTCCTACAGTACTTGAAATCCAGACTGGTCGGTGATCCCACCGGACAAAGCGAGGAAGTACGGTATCGCGATACTTTCTGATGAAAGAAGGATGGCTATGTCGAGACCATAACTAGAGCGTGCACTTCGGCCCTTACCCGCAGGTCGTTGGAGCTTGTGCTATATCACCTGTTTGATGCAGGGAAACCGAGTTTCTTTTTCGACTTCTGGGAATCATGTACGTCGAGATATGAACGATCCTGAGAGCCGAGTTTTGAGTTCATAAAAGAGCGATTAAGTGTTTGTAGACTCGGTGTTGCGGCGTCTGTGGGGTACTGAAAAGCGACAGCGTAAATCCATCGATTCGGCGTTCCTGGAAGGTAAGTTGTCGATGAGGGCGCCGCCAGTCCAGTAGTAGCGATATACGAGAACCTCTGCGTACACAACGCGTTATCGAACGATGGATGTGATGTGCGAGGAGGATGAACGGCAAGAAGCGCCCCACGAACATGGTCTGTGCACGTGCCTGCCGAGGATCACCAGCATCGACTATCCACAGCTGGGTAACAACATGACGCTGACACCATCATAGCTTTCTGGTATGTAATCTGTATTAGCGCATTGTAAATTGGAAGTCCTCGAGCGCTTCATCACGACTGACCGTCCCGGCAGACAGCTCAAGCACAGAAGTATCGAGCTGAAGTCGTCTTCTGAGCAGGCAGCTGGGGAGCCTAGGTTAATAATTGTCCGTGCAATACGACTTCACGAAGGTGCGGCATACGAGTGGTAGGAACATCTCCGGACGCTCTATCTAGACGACTGTGCATGGATCTAGAGAGCTTGTTTCGACGCACGATCTTCATTTGCGGCACGTCGATCATCCCTTTGACGATTGTATCATTTCACCGTCATTGACTGACCGCGGCTTCGCGAAAGTCATTCGATGTAAGACATGATCTTGACTTGGTAGCAGCATGACACCATACCTCGCCCTTTCGGTCATCAAATCCCGTCGAAGCATCCTCGTCAGCAGCGGCTCATGCAAGGACTAGAGAAAGATCGATTGTATACTCACCGCTGCGATGATGATCCATAAACAAAAAATGAGCGCGAGATGGTCACACAGGCTAGTGGCTGGATCGCACACAGTACCATGGACCCCTCAATGTAATCTCCGCGAATGCAGATGGCTATGAAGACGGTACAGTCGGCTACATCAGTGTCATGCTCTGTGACACCGCACGGCAACACATGGTACGGGCAGAGACCGCACATGTACGAAATCAGTACACGTTAAGAAGACATTTGCAGGCAAGTCATAGATCACCATCGTGTCACGTCCTGGCACTGGCATGCAATGACCATGTCCGGGGTGTCACTTTGTTGTACATATGTTTGTTGGGAAAGAATTGCCGAAAAACGTCTCTTTGGTAACTGATAAACATATGACCTCGAATGGGTATACAAGTACGATGTTGGAACTGCAAAGAAAAGTGCAAAGATGCTTCAAACGCTCCGCGCCTAAATTCTGGACTCCCATGCAACTCCGGGCTCAAAAAAAGCAATTGGTTGGTAGCAGTAGCTTAACCAGATGGGTTTCCGTTGAAAGCCAGATAGTTCTTGGTGTCGGTGCTCTTGAGACCCGTGATCTTGTTCTTGGTTGACAGTGCCTGCAGACGAGCTGACAGGGCAGCTGGGCTCTTGTTACCCTCGAGAGAGAGTATGTACGCGCCAAGACCAGCCACATGGGGTGTAGCCATGGAGGTACCGGAGATGGAGTTCGTTCCACCGTTCAACCAGGTGGAAAGGATTGAGACACCAGGGGCGTGGATGTCGACGACACTGCCGTAGTTGGAGAAAGAAGCAACCTTGTCAGTGCTGTCGGTAGCACCAACAGTGAAAACGGTGGCCTCAGACGCGGGCGAAGAGTTGGCAGCGTTGACGCCATCATTACCGGCTGCAACAGCAAAGAAGACACCGGCGGAAACTGCGTTCGCTGCAGCGGCGTTGACGGTATTAGAGCGAGCGCCGCCAAGGGACATGCTGCCTACGACGCCGTTGGGGCAGTCACGAGTTTTAGCATCGTTGGCCACGAAGTTGATGCCGGCGATGACACCAGAGTTAGAGCCCTGGTCCACATTAGCGTATGCAACAACACCAGAGGATCTGGAAGCCTACCGAACCGCTCGCATCGAGAACCTTGACAGCATAAAGCTTAGTCTTCTTCGCGACACCATAGGTCTTGGAACCAACAGTACCAGCACAGTGAGTGCCGTGACCGTTGCCATCCGTGTTCTCGCCATCACCCGCAAAGTTGGCGAGGAATATCTGGACGAAGTCAGTGTATGGTCTCAAACGCATTTTGCAGATCGATTTTCTTACGGCACGCCCTTCGAACTCGGGATGGGAGGTCTCAATACCAGTGTCAACAACGTACACACACGTGCCCGAGCCAGCACTATCGTCGTACGTGTAGGACAAAGGAGAACCTGTTTCGCGATTCACATGCGAGACGCGCGACAGACCCCACGTCGAACTGCTCTGAGTCACGTATGCCCTCTTCTCGAGGTGATCAAATTCGCCGAGGTTGGTCTTGACGATAGCATCTTGCTCGACGTATTCGACCTAAGGAAAGATTAGCAAGTGATTGTATCCAAGAGGTAAGAACAGACTCACACCAGGCAGATTACGGATCAACTTCACAATATCGTCCTGCATATCCGCAGCAAATCCACCGAAGCCTGCAAAGCCATATGTGTGGAGCGGGTCTTTCCGCAACAGCTTCAGCGCGCTGTTGACCATCTGTTGCATGTTCTCGTTCTTCATCTTGACGATATATCTTCCGGGGATGGGAGCTCCAGCGCGAGGTACAATCATTGGCGCCGGGGCCGCAAGAGCCAGAGGCAGGAGGGCGAGGAGGACTGAAAGCTGCATCTTGGCGGTGTGTGAAGGGGAAGAACACCACAGAGGGAGAGAATTTGGTGACTAGCGTTATTGACGTGAGTGCAGCTGTTGGATGATGTTGAGTGTGAGGGGGCGTTTGTGTTCTTATATAGACGTAGCAGCGACTCCGTGTATAGACAGATGTAAGGCGAGAAGCGAATCTACCTTCCAAAAAGGATTAGCCTCGAAGAAGCAGTATCAGGGAGGGCCCACTGTACTTCACACTACCAGGTTCCAGGACAACAAGCGGCTCAGCGTGAGTGTACCCCACCGATACCAAATACGGGAGGTGGCACAGCGTCGTCCGGCACTATCTACCACCAAAGCACTGCAGTAGCGTTGGTGGGTGTGGTAGAGGGGCTAGGGATGAAGAAGCCGGACGAGACACCTGTATATGGGGTCAGATAAATGGTCCCTGGAAGTTGGCAGGATGCAGACGATATTAAAGATGCTTACCAGGTTAGGGATGTGGATAAGATCGCGTAGAGCAATGTCAACGTAGAAGGCGTCGAGCTATTGCGATTGGTCCCGGGACGGATCGATCTGCGGTAGTATGACGCCTGATAAGGGAAGGCGACGGTATTGACTGGGTCGGTGTCAAGAGAGTGTGTGGGCCCTAAGGGACTCAAGTACGTGCCGTTGGATGGACTCACTATTCTAATTGGGCTCTGAAAGACATAATAGCGGGCAATTGGCCTAAGGCGGATTAGGTGTTTTGGTGGTAGATGCGCATATTCCTGACCCCTAAACTTAACCACCCATGCACTCGGGACGACCCGAGATCAGGCAGTTACACATTTGAATTATAAGGACAACAGATCGCGTTTGATATGTTCCAAGAGGCAACCCTCCATGTTGGCACACGTCTCTTGCGGCGTGTAGTTGCAAAACTCTGCTGGGCACTCGATATTCCAGCAATATTGGGGGTTTCTCCAGCTGCCGCGTAGGAACGAGGCGTCGATAGAGGCGTTCGACATTGCCGAAGTTCATTTCCTGGTTCTTATGAGACTCTGCCATTGGCCAGTGTCGACTAGTCCATGGAGATCATTAACGCTTTCAGCCAAGCGTTCGCGATGAACTTGAAGGTCTAAGTTGTAGCCAATCAGAGTCTTTGAATATGGAAACGCACTGTTGAGTACGGAAAGTTCCTGTGCCGAATCTCTTGACATTCCAGATGCACAGTTGCTGTATAATGCAAGACAATCTCCAACAGCGGCGTCACGGTGACATTTGGCATACCACCTAAATTGTTGCTTGCCAGAATCCTTGACGCCCGCGGGGCCTCACCCGCCGACAGGCATGTGAGACCAAGGCCACTAGGAATAAGCTTAAAAGCACGTAATGTCCAACCCACCTCCCTGTTTGGGAACGCAGATCAATGTACTGTGTAAGTCAAGCATGCTCTTGATCACACCTCGCAACCCAGATAAGGCGATGGGGCTGTACTCGTCAATGGGGCAGGCGAGAAACAGAGTGAGACGTCCAGGGCGGATGTCTGAGATGCTACGTCAGCATGCTGTCTGCCAGGCTGCAATTCAACTCGCGCGCGGCCAATATTTGCGAGGAATGCAATGATGCCGGCATCATCACAACCATGGTTTCTTGTGCTTAGTGCAAAGCCGCGGATCGGGTCGAAAGATGGTCAAGCGGTCCCCAGAAAGTCCGCGGCGTCGAGATTCAAGACCCAGAGACGGTGCTGCCGATCACCGTGGGACTGCAACTGCCTGCCTGATGCGAGCAGGATCCCGTGCGTTAACCTTGCGACTGTACGCCGGTGTTTGAAGATCTCCCGTGCGTATCGTGGTGTTGTGATGTGAGTGCCTGGCGAAAAACATGGGTGGCAATCGGAAAAATTGCAGCAGTGCCGAGCACCAGATCCAAGCGGACAATCCGGTGTGTTGCTTGAACAGAGCTCCACCTCGACGCGCTCCAGACATGTTTCCGGGTATAACCAAGGACAGCTAGCAATTGCTTCCACTACCAGCGTAGTGTGGACTGAATGCAGGCGCCAACGCAATGTGTACCTAGGTAAGTTGGCCCGCATGACGAGCACGAGACCACAGAACAGCTTGAATGTGCAGTGACCGCCATCTGCGCGGGAACTGTAGTGTCATCCATTGAGTCTCAGTCGGAAGAGACAAAATACGCGCTTTTACGAGGCAAAGAACGTCATGTTCCACTGGAAGATTCGGCCAAAGCCGAACGCATGAATGGCTGCTCATACGTCTATGTGTTGGTGAAAGTAGGGGATAACTCCGCGGGGTAGTTGAACAGTTCCTTCTACTGTCAACCATGGAAGTCGTTGTTCGAGATTGTTCCACGGTCCTTTAAGTTTGGCAGACAGCCTCCCTAACGGGAGTTATTTCATACCACATAACGTATTCCACCAGTGAGCCGGCCACTGTTTTTCACACCAAAAAAAGGCCGTTCTTGGCACTGCTATCTCAAGGACCCCCTGATAGAATTTTCTGAAAATTGAATCACAATGCTGCATCTATATAGGAATTATTAATCTAGAGTTACTAAGCTCTAACTTACGTAAGTAGGAAGTTATTAAAGAAAATTAAAATTACAGGGGTCTACAACTACTATCTTAGGAACTAGTAGTACGATAAGACTACAATTCCGAGATATAGAAGCAAACATATAACTATAGGAATAACTAACGTATTAAAGTTTTAGAGAATGTTATTAAGTATTTCACGATATAGCAGTGCTAAGAAAGTGCCTTTTTTAGTGTGAAAAACAGTAGCCGGCTCACTAGGTTAGCCGGCTTACTGGTGGAATACGTTATAAGTTATATAAGCTTCTTTATTTGAGAATCTTAGTCTTATAAGTTAGTACTATTAATTCCTAAGATAGTAAATGTAGACCCCTGTAATTTAAAGTTTCTTTAATAACGTAAGTTAACTTACATAATACGTTGCACTAAAAAGTTGCGTTATACTTTATTAGGAGGTAGCCTGAGTTCTGCGTCAAGTAGTATAAATTAGCTACTGTCTCCTGCCGAACCACCAAGGGCTCATCATCATCACGCTGGGTAGGGAGTACTGTCAACCAAAGTTACCAGCCAAGGCATGATTTGGACGACCTGGATGTCAAGGGGGATCTTGGAGCTTCACTCGACTGCCCAGTTGGCTCTTTCTGGCCCTTGGTCGTGGAGCGGTTCCGATCAGTTGGCGCGCTAGAGTCAGGTGGTTTGCCTAGCTTACACTATTCTGCGGGACTCCTCCTTCCTCATCAGTACTTAGTCTATCTCGTCTTCCGATAGCGAAATGAGAACGTATCATGCAGGTACTGTACAACTACGTGATGGGTTCGTCGAAGCGCCGAGACATATCCCTTGTGCTCATCAAAGCTTGCCGCGTCGGCTTCGGTTCTCCTTCCTCACCAGTAACTTGAAAGCCGACTCAACCCAATTCTATGCAACTATTCCGCATCATTGCACGATAACTGCCACCTGCTAAATATGGAGTAGGCGTCAAATTTAAGGTCTTTTTCGACAGCTATTCACTGGCTCCTTCCCGAAAGTGATAAGCTTTCCAGTCCCGCCGGTATGCACGCAGCCATGTAGCTCATCGAGTATATCAAGCCCAGGGTATGCGTCCAAACCCATGCATTCCGGCCCGTTCCATCATGTCGCCAGCTTATCAGTGCTTGTGATGTCTATATCTCCGGCGTCAAAACAGACCTTTCTCCTCTTTCGACTACACAAGGCCTTGGTCTTGGGTGCAGAGAATACTCGCTCAACTGGCTACAAAATGTCCAGACTGACGAGTGCCCACGCTGGAACGGTGTTTCATGAAATGTTCTCCATTCAAATTACTCGTTCACGAATATACAAGACATAGCCAACACATTTTTTTTCTTCGTACCGCAAAAGGTTTCCTTTGTGGGCGAATGTGGAGACCAGCTTCCTTGCAAACGTAGTCGAGCGATTCTAGATGAGCGGACTGAGTCGCAAACGCAGCAGTGCTATACCAATACAATTCTGAAAGGCATGCTGTGTAGGTAGAACTCCACGCTCACTGGCCTCCAGCCCCAACGACCGCTGCAGCAATTTTCAACCCCACATTCGCTCCCTTCAATACACTGTTCGCCAACGCCCACTTCTGCTCCTTGGTCATGCCCGGCTTTCCCACCGCATCCGCAATGGCCTCGCCGCCGTCATCTGTCGCGTGCCAGTACGAATACATACCCAGCGGCGTCAGCCGGGCAGTAGCCTGTGTCTCATTGACGCTATCCGGATCTTTCTCAAAATCTTCCTGCATCACTGTCCAGTGGTGGTCGTGCAAGACTGTCAGGCTAGCGATGACGAGGCCGTGTGAAATGTTGGGATCGCGGATGGTGAGGCACGGCTCGGTGAGGGAATGGCCGTCGTGCCAGGTCCAGTCTGCAATCATCGTCTTGGTACCGTCGTAGTGGTGCTGGAGCAGGGCGTTGCGCTGGAAGTCGTAGCGTTCGTGGTTGAGCGTACTCATGCGGCGGTTCGAGACCCAGCGGTACCGTATGCGCGTGACTGGGTCTTCGAAGGAGAGCGTGTTCGATGTCGCGTCGTTTGAAAAGACGGGCGATGTGCTGCCGCCTTTGTATGCCGTGAATGTCTCCCCAGTGCTGCTCTCCGTCTTCATGTCGATGCGTGCAAGGAAGGTGTATATTTTCTTCTCCGCGCCATTTGCCCCGACCTCGAAGATGTCGTGGATGACTTTGCCGTTTCTGCCGAGCTTTCCCTTCTTCCAGTCAAGCACGGTCTTGAATTTTACTGGCGTCGGATCGGACGACCTTCGACGGAGGGGTGCATCAAACCATTCGAGCACTGGGATCGAGTCGTACCACATTGCCGTTGCCCCACGATCACCGCTACTGTACGTCGCGACAGCGGGTTTGACATAGGGCAACCATTCGTCTGGCATTGGCAAACATCGATCCCATTCGAGCTGCATGCCTAGCTCGGTCTGGCGAATGACTTCGAAGGGCCCAGCGCATGCTTTCCCTGCATCTTTGCACCGCTGACACCAGTCTTCGTCTTGATGTGTAAGACACTTGTAGCGCGGGCCTACAAGCAGGCGGTCTTTATCCTCACCCTAGAATCGGCAGATGTGCTGTCAGTAAGTGATCAAACCCCACTGGAAACAAAGGCTTCCTTACCGAGCCTATAGAACAGCGTGAGCAGTCAGCGACAGGATTGCATGTCATTCGTACATGAAAGTCTACTTACAACCGTTACAGCATGCGTCGTTGTGTGTCTCAGATTCGCATGGAATCAATTCGAAGCGATGATGGCTATGGATGTCCTCTTCCCTGCAGGTTTGACAGAGGTCGTATGTCGTGCAACTCAAACATCTCCATCTATCGCCCTTGAGCGGGTGAGCTCCGCATCCGTCACACGTGATCCAATGTTGTGCGGCCATGCTCTTCGCGTTGAGGCTGAGTTTGGTCAAGTCGAGACTCGGAGAAGTGCTCTTTCGAGCAATCGTGCTATGCTGCAAGCCCGCACTGCTTGTGGGGTGCGATGCCGGTACTCCTGGGTTGTGCATGATGCCTGGAGCTCCATACTGAGGTGTGCCGTAGCTTTGGTTCGCTGGATATGGCGCTGGGGCTGAGTATGGCGGCGTCAGGTATGGACTGGGTGGACTATATTGCGAATGTGACTGGGAGGGAGATGGTGAAGCATGGTAATGGAGAGGGGTCAGGTAGTTTGGAACTGGGGATGGCACGTTGTAAGCTGGCGTTGAACTGTTCTGGTGCGGCGAGGTCGCTGGGGGTGGCGGAGGATGATATGGACTTGGAGGAGCTGGAGGATAGTACCCCCAACTTAGTGCTGCGCCCTGCGCAATCGGGGGATGATAGAGTGGACTGGGCTGTTGTGGACTGTAGTTCATTGATGGTGGATATGGTGCGCAAGCAGACACCGGGATCGGCTGGTAACCAGAACCGTTCGCAGGCGCATATTGGCTCACATATACAGCATCTGACACAGAGCCAGTGACAGGCACAGCTGTAGGGTTTGCAACTGTAGGCGCCTGTCCATACTGGCTGGTGTATGGATATGGTGTTTGCTCCTGCAGGTACGGCGGTCCGCCTGGATGGAATGGTTGCGACATTAGGGAGGTTGGGAACTGCTAGAAAGTACTCTGATGGCAGCCATAGACACTGTACCTCTCCTCTCATGTTAAATATTTCGAAAAAGTACATCTTCGATCACTCACCGGTAGGTTGGTAACTCACGGTACAGATCGTTTCGACCCACCCGGTCGATCTGGGTACCCAATGCGGTAACCCGGTGCCAGACCACTTCAGCGGCTGAAGCGGACAAAACAACTTAAGCCTTTTTGAGTCTTGGCCTCTACACAACGCAGTTGGACTTGCAGATCGTTCACCAATGCCGTTAGCCGTAGGCTATGATTGGATCAAGAGGCTGTGCTTCTGTACTCGGAAGTTGACCGATTCGCATCAGCTGTGAGGCTGAAGTTTCCAACTGCCACCCACGTTGTCAGTTACGGACCTCGGGCCAATGACTGGACGGTGCTGTGTTGAAGGTCATTGCTGCTAGGTCATGAAGTTGTGTTCTTCGTTGAAACATGGACTGCACCAGCAAGGCTAGACTTTAGCGAAAGCTTACAACGGACGGGCATCGAGGAAGTCGGCTTGTGCCTCTGCGATAGGTGTGCAACTAGGATCACGTTCAAATGCGCGATGTCGCGTGTATGGCCGAGCGTGCGTGAAGGGTATGTCTTGTGGGGTTGGTCGGCGATAGTTCTTTATCCGAATCGTCAGTGACTTTCATCTGATTGTGACGGATGAACACAGCATTTCATGCCGACTATAATTCGTGGGCAGAGGCGTTACTCTTTCGTCCGCCCAGTCCTCTTCCTCCAACTCTTGATCCCATTATCAATCTCGTCCCGTGTGACTCCGTCTCTGACAAGCCACATGGTGACCCCAAGGCTCTCTACGTTTTTGTTTCTGCTTTCGTCGTCGAAGAAAAGCATCTCATCGTACTCTATGCCACTATCCCTGTGTATCCGTGTAAAGTGTGTTGTCTTGCTGCCTGGGTATATTTGCATGTGGTCAAAGTAGTCGATCGCGCGACCTGAAGAGCCGGACGCGGTGGGTATCTTGAGAAGCTTCAGCATTTCCCGTCCGAGATCTGGTGCACTCGTGCGCGACGCTGCGCCAATGAGAATCGATTTCGCTTTGAGCTACCATCATAATCAGATCGATGTTTAGCCCGAGACAAGTAGAGCACTTACCGCTTCGAGCACTCCACCGACATCGCTGTAGAAGCCATAACCCTCGCCGTACCGATCCTTCACTTTCAAACCTCCCTCCATCGCTTTGAGAGGGCCAGACACATGAGTGTCTACCCAGAACGGCCACAGAGTGTAGTCGAGATCAAACACCACGATACTGGGCAGTGGTAGGCCATCTGTAAAGGTCTTGGGCCACTGCGATTTTTCGTTTTCGGGTAGGGTCGTGGTGGTCGAGATTGGATCTGTCGACAACGACGAGGTGCCACTCCGGCGGGGCATCGGGGTGATTCGTGTGTGCGTGTTGTATGTCACCAGATACGCAAGCAAGAGGAGGCTGAGTGAGACGAGTAGAGGGTGGTTATGCAACGCCAGTGTTGATGTCGTGGGAAATTGCTGACATGATCGATGAAAGGCGGCGCGTGTGTGGCGGCCATGACGTACATCACGCGGCAAACCATTGATAACAGCAACCCCAGGAAACCATCGCAGACCCCCCGCAATGCTGAAACGCGGTTTGCAATGACAAACACGTTATTCAGATGTCTCTTGTGTCGCATCAGCCGAGTAGCATGGAGTGAGGAAGTCGAGGGTCTGAAAAGACACCGCTGTCAGCCACCGTACGCATGTGATTTCGCGGTGGCGCTAAGAAAGCTTAACATGGTTCACGCGACCCCTGCACATCACATCACTCTCTTCACACTTCCAGACGTGTCTTCAGACACAATGCCCACCGCTATAACGTGGATTGAGACCTGAATGACCATCATGAGGCTTCTTAGTGGAATCTGGGGACAAATGTTCTTGGACGTCGTTCGCGACTTCCTCCGGTAGCGTAATGTCGCGTGCTCGAGATGAATGTGCGACCTCGAGACCTGATCCAGCAAGATGACCCCGTCGAAGCATTTGTAAAGTGCTACTGGCAGCGGCTTCTGCTTAGCTACCCTTCCGAGTGGCCGTCGTAGCCATGCGGGCCATCAACGCTTTAGTTCCCTCCGAGAGCTACGCTTTGACTGTGACCAGGCAATCTTCGACGCGTGCTGAATGGCTTAGATGCTAGCAGGTATGACAGCAATCTATCTTTGTCACTTACTACCAATGTCTCCATTGTCCTGGAAAGGTCACAGACTATGAGAATGCTGATGCTAAGTATGGAAGGGTGATCGCATCCAGTGGCAGCATCATGCGCGTGGCGCCCACCTCACTCCTCACTCCTCACTTCTCACTCCTGGCAAGGTGAGTGTGAATCAGCACAGGCTTCCGTGGTCATTGGCCGCTAGCTGCTACTATCATTGCTGCAAACGCGCCGCCCATCCTGTTCAAATATAATCACCTCTCGGCTCCTCGATATTTCTCACAAACACCTTGAGCAACCTCGACGATCACCCTACACGTCGAAGATGCTCACCAAGCTGTTTCTTTCACTTGCTTCTTGCGCGAGCATAGCGCTCGCGGCACCTTATCCGCTCACCGGTACACCACAAGACCAAGCCACTGCGGGCGTTCTACAAACGCGCGCGGCGGATCCTAATGCCTGTCCTGGATACTCGGCCTCAAACATCATCAAGACCGCTTCGAGCCTCACCGCTGACCTCACGCTTGCTGGCGCACCATGCAACATCTACAGCGAGGATATCAAAGACTTGAAGCTGGTTGTCGAGTACCAGACCGGTAAGTACTCATTGCTTAAATGGAACAGCTTGTTATTAGGATCACTCTAACGGTACCCAGACAAGCGCCTCCACGTCAAGATCTTTGATGCCGACCTCCAGGTTTTCCAAGTCCAAGAGGAGGTGTTTCCCCGGCCAGAGAACGAGAACACTGCTGCTTCCGATGCCGCGCTACAGTTCAACATTGTCGAGAAGCCATTCTCCTTCACTGTCACGCGCAAGGAGAACAACGAGGTGCTCTTCAACACCTCATCTGTGCCTCTGATCTTCGAGAAGCAGTACGTTCGTCTGCGCACTAAGCTCCCAGCGAATCCGAATATCTACGGCCTCGGTGAGCACAGCGACAGCTTCCGCTTCAAATCCACCTACCAGCGTGTCCTCTTGAACGCGGAGTCGCCCAACATCCCGGAGCGCAGCAACCTCTACGGCTCGCACCCTGTCTACTTCGATCATCGTGGCGACAAGGGCACCCATGCCGTCTTCCTCCTCAACTCAAGCCCGATGAACGTCGAGATGGGCCAGGAAGATGGTACTCAATACCTTGTGTACAACACCATTGGCGGCATTGTCGATCTCTACTTCATGGCGGGCAAAGAACCGACTGAGGTGTCGCAGCACTATGCGGATATTGTGGGTCACTCCCAGATGTACCCCTACTGGTCTCTGGGCTTCCACCAATGCCGCTTTGGTTACTGGGACGTTAACATGGTCGCTGAAATGGTCGCCAACTACTCGACTGCAGGTATCCCGCTCGAGGTAAGTCAACTCCACACATGTGAAGGTAAAACTAACCATGATCCAGGTCGCGTGGACGGACATCGACTACATGCACCTGCGCGAAGACTTCACCACCGATCCAGATCGCTTCCCGATCCCCAAGATGCAGGAGCTCGTCACGACGCTTCATGAGCGCGACCAGCGCTACATCCTCATCCTGGACCCCGGCATCCATGCGGTCGGCAAATACGCACCCTACCAGCGAGGTCTCGACTCGGACGTCTTCTTGAAGGCCGCCAATGGGTCGCCTATTCTCGGCGTTCAGTGGCCTGGTGAAGCAGTGTGGCCGGATTGGTTCGCGCCCAACACGCAGCAGTGGTGGACGGATGAGATTGCAGCCTTCTTCGACAAAGACACCGGTATCAACCTTGATGGGCTCTGGGTCGACATGAACGAGGCGTCGAACTTCTGCCACACTGAGACGTGCGACCCTCGCGGACAAGCCATTCGCGACAAGATTCCACCTCTTCCTCCCAACTCACCGCGTCCAAACACGGGCCGACCCATTCCTGGGTTCCCTGCTTCCTTCCAGCCTGGATCGTCGCGCTCCAAGGTTCGTAGTGTAGACAACCACAAGAAGTCGATCGGCGCGCCCAAGTCTGTCGAACGCCGGGCTGCAGGTTCCAGCAGCGCAGTATCGAAAGGCTTCCAGGACCGAGACTGGTTCAACCCCAAGTTCAACATCAACTCACACTTGGGCCGCGCGAGCGCTCAGACGATCTACTTCAACACCTCCAACCACGATGGCAGCCGACAGTACGACACGCACAACCTCTACGGACACATGATGGCGCATGCCACGCACGATGCGATGGAGTCTCGCCGCCCCGGCCTGCGACCCTTTGTGCTGACACGGTCTACGTTTGCCGGCACTGGCCGCAAGGCTACGCATTGGTTTGGTGACAACTTCTCTTCCTGGGACCACTACCGTGCCTCCATCCGCCAGATGCTTGCCTTCGTCTCCATGCATCAGATGCCGCTTGTAGGCTCCGATGTGTGCGGCTTCAACGGCGATGCCGACGAATACATGTGTGCGCGCTGGGCAATGCTGGGAGCGTTCCAGCCTTTCTACCGCAACCACGCTGAGCTCAGCACGCGCATGCAGGAGTTCTACCAGTGGCCCATTGTCGCAGAGGCGGCAAAGAAGGCCATCGACACGCGCTACAAGCTGCTCGACTACATGTACACCGCGCTGTACCGCCAGTCTCAGGACGGCACGCCGATGATTAACCCGCTGTTCTTCCTGTACCCGAACGATGCCAACACCTTTGGCATCGAGCACCAGTGGTTCCTGGGCGACAGCCTGCTCATCTCGCCCGTCACCCAGGATAACTCGGACACGGTCACGTACTACCTGCCCAAGGACCGCTTCTACAACTACTGGACCGGCGCTGTTGTTGAGGGCCAGGGCGAAGAGGTCACCGAGTCTGGCGTCATGTACAATGAGATCCCGATTCACGTTCGAGGCGGCAGCATCATCCCCTTCCGCGCCAACTCGGCCAACACCACCAAGGCTCTACGCCAGCAGCCCATCCACTTGGTCATCTATCCTGCCGCGGACGGCACGGCCAAGGGCAGCTTGTACCTCGACGACGGCGAGAGCATCGAGCAGAAGTCACCCAGCATGGTTGAGTACACGTATGCGAACGGCAAGCTTTCCACCACGGGCCAGTTCGGGTACGCGGGTGCGAGCGGCGAGAGCATCACAGTCGAGCAGGTTGTTGTACTGGGCCAGGACAACGCGGGTGCAATGGGCTCGTTTGACGCGGGTAGCAACAAGGTCACCGTTAAAGGACCATGGAAGTTGAGCGGTGCTTGGCACATTGAGGTTTAGGGTACAGGGTTGTGAATGTTGCTCAGACATGACCAGTGTGTAAGCTTGGCGTCGGGTTGACCGACTGGATTCAACAGAACGATACTTGTAGACCTAGACACGATCCTATTCATGGCAACAATTCTTTCAATTCTGCTGTTCCACCGTCTTGCTCGTTCCCGCGGTACTGTGAACTTGTACCTCCCTAATCCATTTACCCTGGTCGTCGTTGACCGTGGCCAACCCTAGGTTCTGAATATATCGGTGCGACTGTGATGGTGTGAGTGAGACAGCGCCGAGTGCACCGGGTCACGTTCGCCCGCGGGTCACACGTGCCACAAACCCCTGCCAGCTCTTCGAGGTGGCGTGAGGCTGCAACGTGAGCGCTGAACGGTGCAGCGTCAGACATCTTCGTCTCTAGTAAGACAAGCGTCGTGTGCCTGAAGTGGTTCGTACGTAACTGTTCAGGAGATTGTCTTCTTCAATCACCACCAATGCTCGTGCGCTGCATCGCATCCGCGACCCCATCCGCGCCTTGATCTCTCTGCTGCATGTCCTGCACGTCATACCCGACTTCGATCTTGTTCTTTGGGCGCGCCTTGTTCAGGCCCTCGAGTAGGACGCATGCTTTGCAGACTTCCTGGCTGGACAGGTAGCCGCAGTTCTTGCACTGGCCCATGACTTGCTTCTTCTTTGGCGTGGTGCCTTTCTTGGGTGTCTTTTTATTTGCGAGAGGCATGGCTGCTTGTTTTCCTGTTGGCAGGCTTTTGGCTGTGATTTCGACCTCGAGGTTGTTGTCGACTGCTGCGTCGTTTTGGGATAGCTGCTTCTCCATATTGGCCATGTCGCCACCTACAGTCCTTCCATTTGCGCTCCCACAGCCGCCCTCCTCTTCTTCAGCGAGGGGTACATTGCTGGAGCATGCACCGCCGCACCCCTCGTCGCTGCCAGGCACCAGTTTCGCCATGTCTTCTCCGCTCCTCACTACATCTAGAATCGCGCTCGGTCGCACGCGTTCGAGGTTCTTGATCAGGGCGCGTGCGCTGCCACGGAAGGCCTCGGGCGAGTATATGCATTCTGTGCTGAAGTAGTCCAGGTTCTTGTGATGTGCGTAGAGGACGATCTCCTTCTCGTAAGCGTACTTGAGCGGCTTGCTGCGCTTGATGTTCGTGTTGGATGCTGGGTCGCTTGTTGCAGAGGGCGTAGACGTGATGATTGACGTTGTTCGCGACAGGCGTGGAAGGTCGCCTCGTAGTACTGCTTCCGTCAGCTACCTTTCACCGTGTAAGAGATATACCTACAATTCATCAACACAGTCTCAGCCACGTCGTCGGCGTTATGCCCTGTAACCACGTGCTTGACACCAAGCCGCGCCGCCCCACGGTCCAGTGCTTGACGCCTGAACACGCCGCAGTACGTGCAGTTGCCCTTCTTGCCCACCTGCTCCACGACCTGGTCCATGGTCCAGCCATACAGCTCGTCGTACCCCAGGATAGTCAGGTCCATGCCATACTGCTCCGCATTCCTCTTCACCGTCTCCAGGCTGTCGTCGCGGTACCCCTTGATGCCCTCGTCGATGGAGAGTAGTATTAAATCAAGGCCATAGTCATATCGCTCGTTCAGCGTCTTCAGCACCGAGGCTAGCACGGTGCTGTCTTTCCCGCCCGAGGCGCCGATCGCGATCTTCTCGCCGCGCGCGAACAGCGCGTTTGTCGTGATGGTGTGGTGGATCTCCGTCTCGAAGACGTCGATGAAGCACGTCTTGCACAGCTTCGCGTGGTCCTTTGGGCGCAGTATCAGGGCGCGGTTGGTGTGGCACAGGGCGCACGGGGAGGGTGGCATGGTGGGTGTGAGGATGGCGGAGGTGCTGCGGGGAAAATTGAAGGAAGGAGCGATGCGCGAGTCAGTTGGTGAGCCTCGTCATCCCCTGTGGGTCGTGCCACCTCCTTCATCGAATACCTTTGGCGTCCATTCTATCTGGTTTTTAATTATCATAAATATACACAGTACAATCATGTTGATTTCGGGTCGAGTGCGATCGTGCATCTTCACGAGCCGCACATCGATCTACAAGTCACTCCCGCATGCAGTGCTTATTTGGCGTAACGCGACTTCCTTCGCACGGGGCTCGCGCTCACCTATCGTAAATGGCTAGGAGTCATTGCTTACCATGCCCCGCCTGGCTTTTTAAGGCTTTCACTTTCATGACTGGAGTGCAATACTGTCATCTTTCTTCACTTCGTCTCGATTGATCCAGCAACAAGCGAGCACCCTAGAAAAAAGAGCCGAAGATGTCCACCACCGTGCCGAAGCTCTCCATCCGCTCAGCTACAAGCGTGGAAGAAGTCAAGGCGATATGGTGGCCCTTGATGCAAGAGCTTGGCTGGGTCTGTTGAACGTTTGTTCGCTTTGCAAAACCTCAAGCTGACAAGGTACTAGAACCGAGCAGAAGACGATGCGCAGACCCATTTCGACGTCGCAGACCATGGCAAAAACTGGCTCCTTCTCTTCCCTGAATCATCTAACAAGCCGGAGGGCATGCTGGTACCGATGTTTTACCCAAACAACACCGGTTGGGTGTCTTTCTTCATCATGACTGCTGCCTTTCGTCGGCAAGGCTACGGAGGCGAATTGTGGAAAGCGATGATGGCGAAATTCCGCGAAGCTGGTATCTCGACCATTGGCCTGGATGGCGTCGAGATGCAGATCAAGACCTACGAACGCCGCGGCTTCGTTGTGTGCGCTCAGATTCCATACATGACGCGCGCATCACTTGAGACGCATCTAATAGATGTGACTTGGGACCAGAAGGACGATCAAGAGCTGCAAGACCTCTTCGAAGTCGATCCGCGGCTTTTGGCGACGCTGGACCTGAAGCACACCGGACTCGACCGCTCGGCGTACTGGGCTACCGGGGCGCTGACCTCTCGATGCTTTGCCCTGGGCTTCGCTATCGTGGCCGGAGGAGAACTCACTGGCTTTATCTACGCTCGACGTTGCGAGGGAGGCGTTCGAATCGGACCTCTGTACGCAGCAACCTATTCACAAGCTCGACAGCTGTTGCACAAGCTGATGAACGACTATGCTCGAACTCCTGGCACTTTCGTCGCTGAGGTATTTGGATCCAACAGTCATGGCATGAAGGTCTTCGAGGAGCTCGGCTTCAGGCACTCCTTCAGCTATCATCGCATGTGGCTAGATGGAAAGGTGCCAGTGGAGCAGCAAGAGGGTGGTAAGGGAGTCTCGGGGATGTACGCGATCTTCGACGCGTGCGCAGGATAGGCATGCAGTATGCTAGGAATGAGTGTTGCTGTGGACTGGAAGACTTTCTCACTGCTACAGCTCTCTCATCTTGATTACTTATAAGCGGCTCCGACTACTACGCAAGTAGTTCCTCTTCAGATTCGAAATCGCCAAACAGATAAAGGAAAACGGCGGTAGTGGTGAACGCCCGGTACAAATCCAACTCTAGGTACAAAGCACTCATCGATCAAGCTATCAAAGGATGTCGGCATCACATGGTAAACACAACGAATCAATAAAGCTCACGAAGGAAAGGGACAAGATTACATTCTTAAGCAGCGAGAACTCAGATGACTGAGATACGGAGATTCTCCGAATATCAGCAACAACACAACCGAACTCCAAGAAACGAGCGACTTACACGACAGCAATAGCCACCACCTCAGACGTCCCCCACGCCCAATCATCCTCATCCTCATCCTCATACGCACCCTCTTGCTCCTCCTCGCTATACTGCGCAGCCTCATACTCGCAACGAAGCGACCACAGCGCATCCTGCACACTATCAGCAACCGAGCGCACAACGCCTGAGCGAGCATACAAGAAAGTCAGAGACTTAGTAAAGAAGCCGGGCTCTTGGATTGAAGCAGGTTCAACTTGAACATGCTCTTCGTCTCCAGCGCCAGCGTCGTATTCAGGCTGAGCTTGCGAGTCGTCCACAGGCCAATCCATGGCGCTACTGCTACCTCCTCGATCTCAGCCGCGTCATCCACCGCCTCGTCCCATGGCCTCCGCCAATTATGCCCATCATTCAACTGCTCCTCCAACACCCCAATGTTCTTCACCACCAGCTCAAACAGCTTAGTGTAATCCCGGACTTGACTTTGCCCCTTGAAATGCCACCCCATGAGCGTCTCATTTCGTCCCGGCGTCAGAAAAGTGTGACAGAAAACATTCCGACATAACCTGAAATCGTCGTTACCAGGTAGATCCCACGTTCCCTGCATATTAATCAGACACTGCGCAATAGACGCATGGTTCATGGCGAATGCGTTCTGCGCGCCTTCGAGATCAGATAGCGTGGTGTAGATTGCTGGGTCGGGATCAGCGATCAGACTCGGAGGCAAAGTGTGCAGCGTGTCGCCGTACTGTTCTATGATGTCGAGGTTTGAACGGAGTGCGCGCCGCAAGTGGTAGAAATACTTGAGTGCGCGGTGCACGGCGCCGCGCGTGCAAGACGCGTGTGGTTTAGGGACGATTACGCCGCACTCGTTGGGTCCGAAGTACGTTACGGGCCCGTCGTACTCGCGGTAGTATGTCCAAGGGTTAGGTCGATGGAGCGAACTTCTTGGACGGGCCAGAGGTCTTCAGCGCTTGATTCTGTTAGGTCTTGGGCTTCGGAGGGGGGG
>Ga0265798_10000139_pt1 | contig 141285 bp, 121 predicted proteins | sample P3T30metagenome_FD_192430 | JGI IMG/M metagenome (GOLD analysis project Ga0265798, IMG submission 192430) | Plant litter microbial communities from East Loma Ridge, Irvine, California - P3 T30 | ecosystem: Environmental > Terrestrial > Plant litter > Unclassified | place: USA: California...
AGGGAAGATATGGTGTGGAACATCCTTAAACTGAATCGATATCACCGAAGAAGTTTGAAATAGACGTTTACCAGTTCTCACATAGAAGGGGATGCCCTGCCAGCGCCAGTTGTCTACGAAGAATTTTAAGGCTGCAAAGGTTTCGGTGTTAGACTCTGGGTCAACATCTTTTTCATGGCGATACCCAGGTACTTCTTTACCTTCAACCCAACCCTTGGTATATTGCCCGCGAACAGTTGCAAAACGAATTGCTTCGGCGTTAAATGGACGCATGGCTTTTAAAACATCTACTTTCTTGTTGCGGATTTCATCAGCATCAAAATTCACCGGTGTTTCCATACCAATCAGGCAGAGCAGTTGCAGGATGTGATTTTGAATCATGTCACGCAAAGCGCCCGCACCATCGTAATAACCGCCGCGATCACCAACGCCAAGTTGTTCCGTTACTGAAATTTGAACGTGGTCTATGTATGTTCTATTCCAAAGCGGCTCCAGCAAGGAGTTCGCGAAGCGGAAAGCCATGATGTTCTGCACGGTTTCTTTACCTAGATAGTGGTCGATACGGTAAATCTGCTTCTCGGTAAAAATCCCCGTAAGCAGCTTATTTAGTGCTCTGGCACTTTCCAGATCCCTACCGAATGGCTTCTCAATTACAATTCTACAGGTTTCTTCATTACCTGCCAGATCATAGCGTGAAATGCATTCCGCAATTAGAGGGAAAAGGTCTGGTGCCACAGCAAGGTAATAAAGGACCTGTGTCTGCTCGCCAAAATCTGTTTTATATTGTTCAATAAGTTCTTTTAGACCAGCAAAGGTTTCCGGAGCTGATACGTCTACAGGGGTGTAGCGAACGTGTTCGGCGAAAACATCCCACTTCGCATCTTCAACCTGCCCATTTCTGGAAAAGCTGTTCACACCTTCTTTTAACATTTCGCGAAACTTGGTATCCTCAAGTTTCTTCCTTGAGGTGCCTATGATTGCAAATTCTTGTGGCATGAAATGGTCACTATACAGATTGTAGAGCGCGGGTGCGAGTTTTCGCATATTTAAATCACCGGTACCACCGAATATTACAACAATGGTCGGTTTTACATTAATAGATGTCTTCATAATGGTTGATCAATTTTCGGCATTCCAGTTTGCGTGAAAAATTCCCTCTTCATCGGTACGCTCAAATGTATGTGCACCAAAGAAATCTCTCTGCGCTTGTGTAAGGTTGCTTGGTAAGTTCGCGGTACGTAGCGAGTCAAAGTAAGTCAGGGCAGAAGCAAAAGCAGGTATGCCGATGCCATGGTTAATCGCTGTACTGCAAACGTTGCGAATACCACTAAGGGTACCAGCTATTTTCTGTTGAATGTTTTTGTCCTCAAATAAATGTTCCAGTTCTGGCTTTGCCTGATATGCTGCATAGATGTCCTGCAGAAGTTCTGCACGGATGATGCACCCGCCACGCCAGATTTTCGCAATTTCATCCAGCTTTAGTTCATACTTGTAACTTTCAGAAGCTTGCGTAAGCAAATGTAGGCCCTGCGCATAAGAGACAATCATAGCAAAGTACATTGCATTTTCAAGATCAACTATGAACTGCTCCGGATTTTCAATTTTCGCTTCAGGTTTTTCAAATGCCTCGGCCAACGCAACGCGGAGCTTTTTTAACTTCGACAGGTCACGTGTGCTTACCGCTTCGTTGATGGTTGGAATTGGTAAATACAGGTCCATAGAAACCTGGGAGGTCCACTTCCCAGTCCCTTTAGATTTAGCTTCATCCTTGATGAGGTCGATCAGCAACTTGCCGGTTTTCTCATCTTTGAATTTGAATACATCTGCGGTTACTTCCATCAAGAAAGATTTCATGCGACCGGCATTCCAGGATTTGAAAGTTTCCTCAATCTGCTCATTATTATAACCGAGGCTATTTTTCATGATATCGTAGCCCTCTGCAAGGAGCTGCATCATAGCGTATTCAATACCATTGTGAACCATTTTCACAAAGTGTCCGGCGGCACCCGGGCCAATGTAAGTTACACAGGGCTCGCCATTTACTTTAGCGGAAACAGCTTCAAGAATTTCCTTCATGGCACTATAAGCCTCTTTATCACCCCCCGGCATCATACTCGGTCCAAAACGTGCACCTTCTTCACCACCAGATATACCCATTCCAAAGAAGTGGATATTCGTTTTGGATAGATCTTCCGCTCGGCGGCTGGTATCGGTAAAATGTGAGTTCCCGCTATCGATGATCATGTCACCGGCTTCCAACAGTGGCTGCAATTCAGCGATCACACTATCTACAATGGGGCCAGCTGGTACGAGTAAAACAATGCGTCGTGGCAACTCAAGGCTTTGGACAAATTCTTCCAGGGAGGCGTGGCCTTTCAGGTTCTTTTCTTTACCGTCTTCCTCTAATTTAGCAAGCATCTTCGGATCCTTGTCATAACCAGTAACGTCAAAGCCATGATCGGCCATGTTTAGCAATAAGTTTCGGCCCATTGTGCCCAGACCGATCATTCCTAAGGTGTATTTTTTCATTTGAATTATTTTATATGAAATGTCTGCTTTGTAACGCAAACGCTATCTAACATCTATGCTGTTGGGTATATGGTGCGTATCTGGTACTGATCTTCAGAAGCCCAAAGCTTTGCACCTCCTTTTATGCCAACCCGATTATTTACCAGACGGATATTATCATCCAGATCAAAATCTAATTCTTTAGCATTTCCACCGCCGATATATAGTCGATCATAGTTGAAAACAGTCTTGTAAATATCGATTACTCGTTGTACACGCTCATTCCACTCTTTTTTGCCAATCTTATCAAAAGCGCGGTCTCCAACATAATCATCGTAATCTTTATCTTTTGAAACGGGAAAATGCGCCAGCTCCAGGTGCGGAAGTAACTGTCCATCATAAAGCAGGGCGGTACCCATGCCAGTACCTAATGTAATCACGATTTCAAAGCCTTCGCCATCAACCACGCCCAAGCCCTGCTGATCTGCATCGTTGATCAGGCGAACTGGTTTTTGAAACGTGTCACTTATTAATTGCGCAAAGGGGATGTGCTTCCAGCTTTTCTTAGCCAGATTAGGTGCGGTTTCTACGATACCAAACCGTACGTAGCCAGGGAACCCTACAGAAATAGCATCAAATTGGCCCATGGTTGCAGCGAGCATTTTTATTACCTCTAAAACAGCCTCCGGTGTTGATTCTTACGGGGTTGGAAGTTTTGTATATTCAGATAGCACCTGCCCATCTATATTCAACATGCAAGCCTTGATACTGCTTCCCCCGATGTCTATTGATAAAATTTTCTCTATGGTATTCTTTTGTTGGCTGGTTGACATATTGGGTGTTTTAAACACTTAAAAAGTTCAGTTATAAGGGTATTTAATTAATAGCTAAAGAACAAATGCAAAATAGTAATGTTTGTAAAATCAATCTAATCTTCAGGTTTATGTTTCCAGCGTCTGTGGCTCCATAACCAGTAGGCTGGTTCATCTATAATAATTTGTTCAAGATAGTTCACGTGTAGGTTGGTAATTTCAAAGGGCTTCGAAGCTGCGGGCTCCATACACAAGGGCACGCATTCCACTTCATAGTAACCACGCTTCAGAATTCTGACCCGCATATAGAAGACAGGACGGTTTGTTCTTACGGCAATTTTTTCGAGGCCAAGTAAGATGGCTGTTGGTTGATGCAGAAAGTTCAGCCAGTAGGTAGACTCCTCCTTCAAAGGAGTCTGGTCATTGCCAAAGCAAAAGATAGTAGGTACATCTTTGCTGGCGTTTAAGGCACGCAGGGTTTGCCGCATAGGGATTAACTGATTGCCAAAACGACTCCGGATTTGTTTAAACCATTCGCCAAATGCTTCATTGGATACCGGTTTATAGATCGGGTAAACAACTGCCGTAGTGTTCAGACCCAAGGCCAGCGTACCCCATTCCCAGTTACCATAATGCGCAGAACAGATTAAGGTACTACGGCCTTGCTCATGGTAATTGTTCATCAGATGAAGGTTCTTAAACTTAAACCTTGCTTTTAACTCCTCAGGGGAGATGGTTGCCATCTTGATAATCTCTACCATCAAGCTCGAGAGGTGTCTATAGTACTTCTTTGCGATGATGCGAATATCTTCTGCATCTTTCTCCGGAAATGCATTGTGCAAATTCTCATAAACCACCTTTCGCCGATACCTTACAACATGGTACAGGAGCAGGTAAACGAAGTCAGCCACAAGATACAGTAAACTTAAAGGCAACAACGACAAGCTGTTTAAGAAAAATATACCCGTTTTCGACAACATTCTTTTTACCATTCCGTCGTTGATTATGGCGCTAAAATAGGCTTTGATACCGGTTTTCTCCTATAAAATTCTTTATTTAGCCCGCTCAACCATTAACCAATGAAATTTTTGAACATTATGCCTTGCCTTCTTGGGCTCGGCCTGTGCCTTGCAAGCAATGCCAACGCACAAATTGAGAAAACGTCAAATCCAGCCGTTCCCGGGAACTTCACCCAGTTTGTAGATCCATATATCGGTACCGGAGGTCACGGCCACGTATTCCTCGGCGCAAGCGTCCCTTTTGGCGCCGTACAACTTGGACCAACAAACCGCTCGGAAGGTTGGGATTGGTGCTCTGGCTACCATTATTCCGATTCTACCATCGTTGGCTTTTCTCATACGCACCTAAGCGGTACGGGCATCGGCGACCTTGGCGACATCTCTGTTTTACCGGCAGTTGACGACAAGCTTGCGCTATATACCCATGATAAGGAAGTTGTTAAGCCTGGGTACTACGGTGTCCGTATGTCGCCGAGTAACATACATGCAGAACTGACAGCTTCGGAAAGGGTAGGCTTTCACCGCTATACTTTTCCCGCATCAACTTCCGCTAAGATCAAAATAAACCTGCGTAAAGGTATAGGTTGGGATCTTGCCACAGATACTTACATCAAGCAAATCAATGATACCACTATTGCGGGGTATCGTTTCTCAAGAGGCTGGGCAAGAGATCAGCGCATCTATTTTACAGCGATCTTCTCGAAGCCCTTTGAAAAATTCGTTGCATCAGACTCTTCAGCGGTATTAAAAGGCACGGAATTCCGGGGTAAAAAGTTGGTCGCTACAGCCTATTTCAAAACCAGTGATCAGGAGCAAATTCAGATGCGTGTCGGTATCTCTCCGGTAAGTATGGAAAACGCTGCCTTAAACATACAGGCTGAGATTCCCGGATGGAACTTTGACGAGATTGTAAATATGGCAGATGCCGCCTGGAATAAGGAACTGGCCAAGCTGGATGTGAAAACATCCATTATGAAGGATAAACGCAACTTCTACACGGCGCTTTACCATACCATGATCGCACCATCTACCTTCAATGATCATAATGGAGATTATCGGGGCACGGATAAAAAAGTCTACAAAAATGCAGACTTCACCAATCTGACAACATTTTCACTATGGGATACGTACCGTGCTGCACACCCGCTTTATACGTTGATCCAGCCCAAGCGTGTAAATGACATGATGAAAACCATGCTTGCCATTTACCAGCAGCAGGGCAAGTTGCCAGTGTGGCACATCATGGGTAATGAAACCAACACCATGGTTGGTAATCCTGGAATAATCGTCGTTGCAGATGCAGTACTTAAAGGTTTCAAGTTCGATCATGAACTGGCTTTTGAAGCCATGAAGAAAACAGCAATGCTTGATGAGCGGGGCCTCAATTTCGTGAAAAAATTAGGCTACATTCCTGCAGACAGTACAGTGGAGTCTGTCGCTATGGGCCTTGAATATAGCATTGCCGACTGGAGCATTGCTGAGGTTGCGCGTAAAATGAAGAAAACTGCGGATTACAACTATTTCCACAAACGTGGATTGAACTACCAGAACTACTTTGATAAGCAGACACAATTCATGCGCGCGAGGGTAGGGCCGAATAAATGGAGAACACCATTTGATCCGATACGCTCGATACATCGCTCAGATGACTATACGGAAGGAAATGCATGGCAGTACACCTGGTTGGTACCGCAAGATCCAGCGGGTTTGATCAAACTGATGGGGGGGACAGCACCATTTACCAAGAAGCTTGATTCCTTGTTTATCGTTGAAGGACACCTGGGTGATGAGGCATCACCCGACATCAGCGGACTCATCGGCCAATATGCACATGGAAACGAGCCAAGTCACCACATCACCTATCTTTACGCTTATGCGAAACAGCCGTGGAAGACTGCTAAACATGTTCGTCATATCCTAAACGATCTATATACCGATGCGCCGGATGGTCTGTCTGGAAATGAAGACGTGGGGCAAATGTCTTCCTGGTACATATTTTCTGCTTTAGGCTTTTACCCAGCTAATCCGATCAGCGGTCAATACGTATTCGGAAGCCCGTTGTTCGATGAAGCGACCATCAACCTGGAAAGTGGTAAGAAGTTCAACATTAAAGTTCAAAATAATTCTCCGGAGAACATCTACATCCAGAGCGTCAGCCTGAATGGGAAGACGCTAAACAGCATCTTTTTGAAACACGAAGAGATTACAAAAGGTGGTAACCTAACCATTATAATGGGGAATCAGCCTTCAAAGACCTGGGGCCTGAAATAGGGAATAATAAACGAGCATAAAAAAAGCGGCAATAGCCGCTTTTTTTATGCTCTGACGAAGTGTTACTTCATCGTACCTTGAATTTCAGTTGCCTTTTGCGCATGTGATTCAATGATCGGAAGCGTCTTTGTTGCAAATCCACTTACCTCAGCATCAGGATTTTTACTGCCCGCCTTGAATAAGGATACGGTCTTATCATGATCCTGCACCATCATGCCGATGTAGTGCTTGTCGAATTCAGCTCCAGACATTTTCTTCATGGCATCTAAATGCTCTTGCTCCGCTGCAGGTAGGCTGGCTGGTAGCGTTACGGATTTTTTTGATGCAATGCCCATTAATTCTTTATTAGCGGCACTGTGATCCTTCACCATCAATGCTGCGAAATCTTTAACACTTTGGCTGGAAGCCTGTGTTTGGGCAATCTTTCCTGCCTCAACTTCCATCATGCCACCAATGGCTGCTTTTTCCATGAAGTCTTTCGGATCTGAAGACGCAGGGTTCATACCACTGGTGTCTGTTGTCATATCCATTGTACTGCCCATTGTAGTTGAATCCATGGCGCTCGAATCTCCTGACCCTGTAGAGTTTTGGCCGGAATTACATGCCTGAATCATTAACGCAGCCACGAAAGTCGCCGCTAAAAACACTTTTTTCATACGATTCGATTTAAATTTAAGTTTATGTGGTTAGTTAACAATGATCACGTGCCAGTTGTTTATAAAAAGCAAATACTGAAAGGTTTAACTGCCGAATTCTAGTTTAAAATATACGGTTGGAGGTGATGATTGGGGTCCACTCGTTCAAAATATAGGGTGCGAATGGATTGTTTTAGCGTGGCAAATTCCGCGCGGTTAATTGCCAGTGCCGTCCGGTAGATCTCTTCAGGCACGTTATGTTGGTTATAGGTTTCAAAAATCACGTTAAAATATTCGAGGCCATTTCGCTCACGTGATGGAGCAAGTGAAATATTCAACGCTCGTCTTATTGGCTGCGATTCCATTTTAGTGGTGTAAAAGCCATATTGGTATCGATAACCTATCGATTTTGAAGTGATAACCAGTTTTTCCTTTCCGAAGCCATACCATAAGGTAAGCCAGCCGAAAAGGGCCATTAACAATACGCCGATTACCAGGAGTGCCAACAGCCAGTCGACTATCGAAATCAGCACAATAGCAAGCGTGCACACATTAAAGAATATCAAAATACCCCTGACCACCTTAGAGGTCTCGGCTTCGATTATAACGTGTAAGTTGATGTAGTCTTTTTTAAGTTCTACTTTCATTTGCTGGCATATAATGCAGGTGCCATTGCTCTAAATACCGGAATCCAGTGCCTGATCTTCGTCACTCAAGCCCTCGTCATTTGCGGGCGGCACGTCGTGAAAACTTTCTGAGGAACTTCCTGTTCCGGTACCTTCTTTATGATCTCTTCCGGAACCCGTTCCAGTATAACCTGCATCCTGGAGCGAATCATAACCCTGGGTTCCGGTATTATCATGCCCATCTCTTGCAGGCTGTTGTAAATCTTTGTTCGCTTCCATATCCAAATTTTAGGTTATAACAGTTGAGCCATATCGAAGTTTTAAAAGATATTTTTAATTAAGATGCATCTTTTAGGTTTCAAACCATTGCGGTCTGGTACTGTTTCAAAGTATATTGATCATGTATGAAAGCAGTTGTTATTTCCAGTCCTGGAGCGCCCTCCGTTTTAAAATTAGAAGATCGTCCGGAGCCATCCTTTGAGGAAGATGAAGTGTTAATTGAAGTGCATGCCGCAGGTGTAAACCGGCCGGATGTTGCGCAGCGTTTAGGCAAGTACCCGGCGCCGTCCGGGGTATCTGCAGAAATCCCTGGCCTTGAAGTCGCCGGTATTGTTGCCCACTGTGGTGCTGGTGTTACCCGCTGGAAGAGGGGCGACCGTGTATGTGCCCTGGTCGCCGGCGGTGGATATGCGGATTTCGTGCCAGTGAAAGCGGGGCAGTGCCTCCCCATTCCAGGACAGCTGGGCTTTACCGAAGCAGCAGGCTTGCCAGAAACGATATTTACGGTGTGGCATAATGTTTTTCAAAGGGGGGCACTAAAAGAAGGCGAAACACTGCTCGTGCACGGCGGAAGCAGCGGGATTGGCATTACGGCAATACAGCTTGCTAAAGCAATTGGCGCAAAAGTGCTGGTCACTGTAGGAAGTACAGAAAAAGGAGAGGCATGCCTTAATCTTGGTGCAGATCAATACATTAACTACAAAACAACCGACTTTCGGGCAGCACTTCCACCAAATAGTGTAGATGTGATTCTGGATATGGTTGGTGGCGAATACTTTGCGGGGAACATCGATCTTCTGAAACCAGACGGCCGCTTGGTCTACATCAACGCTATGCAGGGTAGCCTGGTATCATTAGACCTCTGGAAGGTCATGCAAAAACGGATTCTAATTACCGGCAGTACTTTGCGGGCGAGGGAATCTGGCTTTAAAATTGCACTTTCGGCAGAGATTGAAAAATACGTTTGGCCGATTATCGAATCAGGTGCATTTAAATCTGTCGTTTACAAGACCTTTCCATTTTCCGCAGCAGCAGCTGCACATGAACTTATGGAAAGCAGTAAACACATTGGCAAGATTATCCTGGTGAATGATTAGGACGCCGAGCTATCAATTGCAAAAGAATTTCTAAATTTAACCTGCTCTCGCGACGAATATGCCAGATTTGACACAGCCAGTGAAAACCATTGGGGGGTACATGGGCCTTCAGCTTCCTGAAGGAAAGCCCTACTACCCAAACCTGATAAAACTTAACACCGCAAGAAACAGCCTCGAGTACATCCTGGTCACTCGTGGATACACCACAATTTACCTTCCGTATTTTACCTGTGAGGTACTCCTGGAGCCTATTCGCCGCCTTAAACTGGACTACCACTTCTACAAGATCGACGCAGACATGGATCCAATTATCGACTTTGAAGTAGACGATCAATCCTGCATGCTCTACACGAACTATTTCGGTGTAAAAACCGCAACCGTGCGTCAGCTTAGCCAAACACAAAAGAACCTGATCATAGATAACGCGCAGGCTTTTTATGCGCAGCCCATCCCTGGTATTGACACCTTTTATTCTTGTCGGAAGTTTTTCGGTGTGCCCGACGGTGCTTATCTCTACACAACTAGTCAGGAGCGATTGACACTTCAGCGTGATACCTCAGTGGACCGCGTTTCACACCTGATCAAGGCCGTGGATCTGAACATTGAGGCTGGGTATGCCGACTACGTGCAAAATAATGATGTACTAATCGATAACGAGATCAGAGAAATGTCTCAGTTCACCCAAAAGGTGCTTGAGGGCATTGATTATGATCACTGTGCAACAATGCGCAAGCAAAATTTCTGGTTTCTACACGAACAGCTTGGACACTTAAATGCGTTCAAAATGCCTTTTGATTCGGATGATACCCCTATGGTTTATCCGTTGCTTGTTCAGCAGCCAGACCTAAAGGCAAAGCTGATTGCCAGGAAGATTTTTGTACCGACCTACTGGCCCAATGTTTATCAATGGACCTTACCGGATTCACTTGAGTACCAGCTGACGCAGAACATCGTTTCCCTGCCGATTGATCAACGTTACAGCATCGATGACATGAAGTATATGGCGGATGTAGTAAAAAGTTTGCTCACAAACGACTGATCAATTTATGTTAAGCATCTACACTACGAATGACAAGGCAAAATGGACGGGTTATGTTAGCCGTTCCGCTGCATATGATTTTTATCATACCTGGTACTATCATGACCTTGAGAGTCCTGATGCCGCAAGGTTGTACGTTTATGAAGAGGGAGCGGAATTCATCGCCTTCCCGCTTGTTTTACGGGCCATTGAAGGAACCATTTATAAGGACCTGACCTGTGTGTATGGCTATACTGGTCCGATCGCAAGTGCAGCTTTTAACCAGCTGCAACCTGACTTCCTTCAGCGGTTTAAACAAGCTTTCCTACAGCAGCTTTCAGACGAAAACATTGTTTCCATATTTTCCAGATTACATCCTTTTTTCGGGCAAGAACAGTTGCTTCAGAATTTCAGCGGCATATTCCCGAATGGGAAAAGTGTAGCGATCGACATCCGTGTACCACTCGAAACCCAACGCGCGGGCTATCACAAGAGTTACCGCCAGCAAATTAGAATACTGCGGGAGAAAGGTTATGAAGTACGGCAAGCGACATCAGCGGACGCCATACGGACATACTCAGAGATATATATTGAAAACATGAAGCGGGTAGGGGCATCAGATTTCTATCTTTTTACGCCCACCTATTTCGAACAGCTTCTGGCTTCACCAGAATACGAAAGCAAGCTCATGCTGGTTTATTTTGACGGTGAGATCGTGAGTGGGGGCGTTGTCATCTGCACCAATAAAATCATGCAGGTTCACCTGATGAGCACGCGGACAGCACACCTCAGCTTGTCGCCCCCCAAACTTGTGATCGAGGAAACCAGCATCCTGGGACGCGAGCTTGGTTACGAGTTCATTAACCTCGGCGGTGGATTAAATTTCAAAGAAGACAGTCTTTTTAAATGGAAGGCCGGCTTCACCAAGCTGTTCAAGGATTATAACAGCTGGCGATATGTTGCAAATCCCGAGGTTTATGCAAAATTGCTTCAAGAAAAAGGTTTGTCACCAGCGCTGGATGTTGACTTTTTCCCGCTATACAGATATCGGAAACAAGATTGATCCTACTTTGTGGCACCCTGAGACATTGCAATCAGGACCGCACCGCCGATCATCACACATACACCCACAATCAACTGCCAGGTTATTTTTTCCTTAAGAAATATGATGGATAATACCACCGCAATTACAAGCGAAAGCCGCTCTACGGTGGTCACATAAGCTGCAGGCCCGATGGAAAGCGCTTTGTACGAAAAGACCGTTGACAGCGTGGTGGCGATGCCTGCAAGAATCAACAATATCCAGGCTTTTTGGTCAATGTCCTTCAGTGCTGCGAAATTTCCCTGATAGGTGACAATGCCCCAGGTGATACAGAAAATAAATATTGATTGTATCGCAAAAGCAACGTTCGAGTCAACATTCTTCAGTCCTGCTTTAGTAAGTACAACAACGAGTGCTGCAGAGACTGCAGCTGCTAAGGCCCATATGATCCACATAAATGTTTTTTACAGCATAACACCAATCCATCAAAAAAGATTGTAACCTGCAAACATTAAGCTATTTTCATTTAATATAAACTGGCGCTACTGGATTGTTGTATAACTCGCTGTACACTGCTTCCTTGTGGCCTTGGCTATTGAACTTAGATATTAAATGATGAACAATATGAAAGCACATACGGTTGTATGTTTCGGCGAAATACTATGGGACGTTTTACCAACGGTAAAAAGGCCGGGAGGTGCACCCATGAATGTGGCCTATCACCTTCAAAAACTCGGGATGAACAGCCAGCTCATTAGCGGTGTCGGGGATGATGCCGCTGGAAAGGCACTGCTCGAATTCCTCGCGCAAATTGATCTGACGGATCACTTCATCCAGGTGTTGGATGATCAACCTACAAGCGAAGTTATCGCTACTGTGAGTGAAAGCCATGAAGCAAGTTATGAAATCGTGTATCCCGTGGCTTGGGATTTCATTACCTGGAAGCCCGAACATAATGCATTGCTGGCAGAAAGTAAGGCACTTGTATACGGCAGTCTGGCTTCAAGGAACGAAGTTTCTGCAGCGGCACTATTGAAAATGCTGAACGCCGACCTTTACAAGGTATTTGATGTCAACCTGCGTGCGCCACATTTTGGAAAAGATATTATTGATCTACTGCTTCGTGCAGCAGACCTGGTCAAAATGAACCTCGAAGAACTGGAGATCATCACGGACTGGTACAATCCGGCGTTGACGAGCGAATCAGATCGTGTAAAATGGCTGTTTGATAATTTCGCTGTGCAGGAAATCTTGGTTACAAAGGGCATAAAGGGTGCGAGCTATTACAGCAGAACGCAGCGGATAGATCAACCAGCTTACCTGGTGAAAGTAAATGACACCATAGGAAGCGGCGATTCTTTCTTGGCAGCATTCCTGAGTAAACGCCTGCAACATGCATCCATTGAAACAGCTTTGGCGTATGCAGCGGGCATGGGCGCATACATAACGTCTCAATCCGGCGCCTGCCCGGCTTACGAACTCGCCGACTTCGAGCGTTTTTTTAGAGCGCAGCAACTTGGGTAGCCGGATCGACGGGGTAATAGGGGTAATGGGGGTAATATACCCGTACCCAAGTGATTGTACTTGATCTAACAGAAATCTTAAAATATCTAAACCATTTTAATTCTGCACGCATTAAAGAGGATAAACAATTGTTGAACAACAAACTGAATCTTTTATGGAGCAGAACGAAAATAACAACGCGCAGAACCCGCTGGACATGTATCCAACTCCGCCGTTTAAGGAACAACAGCAAGATGAGCCAGGAAAACAGGGGTTATTAGATCCAAAAGCAGATCACGGAGAGGACAGCTATAAAGGTTCTGGAAAACTTACAGGTAAAAAAGCCATCATTACTGGTGGCGACTCTGGCATCGGTCGTGCAGTAGCCATTGCTTTTGCCCGTGAAGGTGCGGATGTGCTGATATCCTACCTTGATGAGCACGAGGACGCCGCAGAAACAGCAAAGTATATAGAGGCGGCTGGACGTAAGGCGGTGTTGGTGCCAGGCGATATCTCTGAAGAAAGCCACTGTAAACAGATCATTCAAGAGGCCATGGATTCGTTCGGCCAAATTGATGTGCTGGTAAATAATGCCGCCTTCCAGATGTCGCGCGACTCCCTTCAGGATGTCTCTAGTGAGGAGTGGGACAAAACCTTCAAGACAAATATCTATCCGCTTTTCTACCTCTGCAAAGCCGCGGAAAAACACCTCAAGCCTGGTAGTACAGTTGTAAATACGACTTCGGTAAACGCCTACAAGGCGCCACCACAACTTGTAGCCTATTCTGCGACGAAAGCGGCGATCCAAAACTTCACCGCGAGTATGGCGCAACTTTGGGCAGAAAAAGGCATAAGGGTCAATTGCGTAGCACCGGGTCCAATCTGGACACCACTAATTCCAGCAACCATGCCACCGGAAAAGGTGAAATCTTTTGGAGAAGATGTACCATTGAAGCGTGCAGGTCAGCCTGTGGAACTTGCACCCGCCTTTGTTTTACTCGCATCCCAGGATTCCAGTTACATGACCGGATCGACCGTCCAGGTTACTGGTGGCTATCCAACCATTTAGGCAATTTTAATGAAAGCAGACGAAATTAGATTGGATGACTGGCAAAGGATTCTCTTTGGGAATACTTCGCCAGAATTCCTGATTGAGGTATTTCTCAGAACACTGATCATCTACGTTGCGCTACTATTGGCCGTGAAATGGTTGGGCAAGCGAATGAGTGGACAGTTGACCATCATTGAAATGACCGTGATGATCACTTTGGGAGCGATTGTGTCCGTACCCATGCAAATGCCTGATCGTGGACTGCTGCAGGGATTAGTCATTCTCGTCGTTGGGCTACTGCTTCATCGGGCACTCACTCATTTGGGTCATCGTAATCCTAAAGCGGAAAACTTTATTCAAGGGGTACCAGTTGCCATCGTTAAGAATGGCGTTATGCAGCTGGGTGAAATGTCAGTCGCCAGGATATCCAAACAACAACTGTTCTCGGAACTGAGAAGTAAAAAGATATTTCATCTTGGTAAGGTACGCCGGGTATATCTTGAACCCTCCGGTGCATTTAGCATTTTGCTGGCAAAAGAGGCACATCAGGGACTTCCACTATATCCACCTTCAGACAAAGACATATTCAAAGGCTTCAAAGCAGATTATAAGCAATCACTTGTTTGTATCAATTGTGGCATGATCAGGGAAAAGGAAGATGTTGAACAATGTGATGGTTGTCATAAACATGAGTTTATAAAGGCAATCGCTTAATAAGCGCCGGAAAGATGAAAACAGAGGAATTTAAGCTTACGGATTTACACAGGATCCTAATCGGAGAGGTGCCCGGGGCCTTCTTTATTGAAGTTATACTCCGAACCATCATTATTTATTTGATGTTGATTTTAGCAATCCGACTGATGGGAAAGCGGATGGCTTTGCAGTTGAACGTGACGGAGATGACCGCAATGGTCGCGCTTGCCGCGGCAATAGGTGTACCTATGCAAGCACCGGATCGAGGCATTCTACCAGCAGCGGTTATTGCTATGGTCGTCGTGCTGGCAGAGCGAAGCATTACAAGATTTACTTTGAAAAGCCAATCGGCTGAAACACTTTTCCATGGCGATATGAATGTGTTAATCGAAGATTCGGTGATTAATTATGATTGCCTCAAGTATGTTTCTATGTCAAAAAGCTTAGTGCTTCAGCAGCTACGCGCACAGGGGATTGGCCATCTTGGTGAAGTTAAGCGGCTGTACATGGAGTCAAGTGGCGCCTTTTCTCTCGTTAAACTTGACGATCCGGTTCCCGGGCTTTCAGTTATTCCGGAAAACGATAAAGATTTCTGGGCAGCAGAGGAGCGGTGTATCGATGTTTACGTATGCACCAATTGCGGGAATCAAGCTTCCCAAGATGCCAAGGGTAAGGCTGAAATCCCTAATTCCACATGTGAACGTTGCCACACAGACAAATGGGAGCAGGCGGTGAAATGATACAGAAATTGCAGTTTGCAACAATTTTATTTTGTTCGTCGCGTTAAAGAAGCAAGATTTCGCGTTAATAGAGATGACCGTAAGGGTTGCACTATTTGCTTAGAAAACGCTAATCGAAAGATATTAAAGCTTATAAAGGGTGTAAAAACTGCCTTAGAAGAATTCTAAGCAGCTTAAAATGCCTTTTATTAAAAAGGCATACGACCCCGCGAGCACGATTAAGTTGCTTCTGGTGGTCTCAAGAAAAACCCGTTCATACAGGTTTATATTTGGTTAGAAAAGGGATTGTATCTGGATGGAGCAACCCTTTCTTTTGTTAAAGCTAATTTTATTTTTCGAAGCTGCCTAATGCATTCGCAAGTTTATTTACGACTATACCCATCTTTTCAGGAAAATACGTATTAATACTAATGTTGCCAACGTACATACCTTGAAACTCCAGGGCGCTAAGTACGAACTAATTACGTCTTCCACGTATTTATTTCCTGCTTACCCAAACTTGGACATGTCAAGAGTTGCGATCCTATTTCATCGCCACTAGAAGTACGCTGAACTGAATACATTTTTGTAAAACCATCTGAATTTCTGTTTAAAAGCGTGTGCTAAACTGAATGCAGCTTGATAGGTAGGTGGAATAGAAATCTCATGGAATTGTTAAAATTGTGTTAAAATCTTAGTGTACGTTTTACACTAACAAACTTTAGCCTATATTTGAATCATCAAACGCAGTTCGGCTGAATTGCATCAAAAAAGATAAAATGTTCTAAAGGCTTTTTCGATTGGCCGGAAGAAATAAAGGAAAACCCGTTCATACAGGTTTATATTTGGTTAGAAAAGGGATGCGTCTGGATGGAGCAACCCTTTCTTTTTTTATAGCCTTTTTTATCTTACATCCCGTGATAACTAAAAAGCACACAGCACATAAATTTAAGCACACCTTAGCCACACCTGGCGCACACCTTACACACACCTCGCCCACGCAAAGTGTGGGTAAGGTGTTTTTCATGTGATCATATGGTCTTTAGCACTGGCAATTCTTTCCTCGCAATGCAGCAATTTTTTTATGCAATTAAAGCTGCTCTTGAAGTTGCTATATAGTTGCAGCGCTTTTGCTACGTTTCACACGAATGGCATACTTAGCAAGCAGCAGCAAAGCGGAATCAAACTAAAGTTTATTATAATTGTATTTACGGTACACCCTGAAGCGAAATCCGTTTCAAAAGTGTTAGGCTGGAGGATATGAAGGAAATTAAGGACATTATTGCTGCACAGCAACAAGCAACTTTGGCCGGTAAAAAGACAGCACTTGCGACTGTCGTGCAAGTAGAAGGCTCATCTTACCGTCGTCCGGGAGCAAGGATGCTCGTCACAGAGGATGGTGTATTAACCGGTGCAATCAGTGGAGGTTGCCTGGAAGGTAATGCACTTCGAAAAGCGCTGCTTGCCATTACGGAACAACGTAAAAAGATTGTTGTCTATGACACTACCGACGAAGATGATGCACGCTTTGGAGTTCAGCTTGGCTGTAATGGTATCGTGTATATCCTGTTCGAGCCCATAGATCCTGCTGATCCCGGAAACCCAGTGGCATTGCTGACTTTGCTACAGGCGCAACGCCAAGCTATGGTTCTTTGTACGCTGTTTTCAATGGACCAACAGGCCGTGCAGCCCGGAACACAGTTTCTTTATGGTGGTTGCTCGGCATTAACCCGCAGTGGATTATGGTTAGAAGAACATGGATCAACAGCGCTCGTTGCTGCAGTTGAACAAACCTGGGCTACCCAGACCAGCAGTTTCGAGCAGATTAAGTTGGGTGATATGGGTTTTACCGCCTTTATAGAAGTTATTCCCCCGGCAATTGCATTATACGTCTTTGGAGCAGGAAATGACGCCATACCGCTTTCCGGCATCGCCGACATTCTGGGCTGGGAGGTGTATGTTGCTGATGGCCGACGAACGCATGTAACTGCCGAACGTTTTCCCAAGGCCAGCGGATTAATCCTCCAGAAAGCGGCAGATGTATTAGAAGGCATCCAATTTGATCAACGAACGGCAGCAGTACTCATGACACATAACTACAATTATGACATCGAAGTGCTTCGTCAGCTTGCAGACACTAGTTGCCCATACATTGGCGTGCTCGGACCCAAGACAAAACTCCAGCGTATGCTTGATGAACTTTCAGCTGCTGGCCAGTTCATCCCGCCAATGGCGATGGAACGCGTTTATAGCCCCGTTGGACTTGATCTTGGCGCGGAAACTTCAGAAGAAATAGCCTTGTCCATCACGGCGGAAATCAAAGCCGTCATGTCCGGCCGGCGTGCGGCATCCTTACGTGAAAAAATTCAACCCATACATAGCTGATGGCAAAGTACGGCATCATAATCCTTGCTGGAGGTCGTTCATCAAGGTTGGGTAAACCAAAACAGCTTCTCGCATTTGAAAACGGCACCTTGATCGAGCATGTTGCCCGACAAGCTTGCGACGTGGCGAATGCCCGCACGGTTGTGGTTTCTGGCGCCGTACATGAAGAAATCGTTAGGGCACTGGCGGCTCTTCCGGTTTCGGTGGTTCACAATCCGGCATGGGCAGAGGGGATGTCGGCATCCCTTGAAGCTGGGCTAAGCGCATTGTTAGCTGAGGAGCCCGAGGTACGCGCATGCATAATGATGGTCTGCGATCAACCTTACGTGGATACCGGGCTACTCGAAAAAATGATCTTCAGCTATGAGCAGCATGCTGCAGAGATCGTGGCTTGTACTTATGCAGACACAGTGGGTACGCCTGCACTTTTTGGGGCCGCTTACTTTGAAAATCTGCTGAACTTAGCAGGGCCGGGTGGTGCAAAGAAAATAATTGCTGAAAATGAAACAAATGTCTTCTATTTACCATTCCCTAGAGGCATAATAGATATTGATACCGCACAAGATTACGTTACATTTATTGCCGGACAATCTTAAATCACTAAAGATGCGGGTAAAGGAACTTCATATATGATCATTGATAACTACAACCGTGTTCATGACTACCTGCGTATTTCGCTAACAGACAACTGCAATTTGCGTTGTTTTTATTGCATGCCTGATGAAGAATATGCATTTAGTCCGCCTTCACGGCTCATGCAGCCTGATGAGATCCTTGATCTTGCCCAAATCTTTGTCGCCGAAGGCGTCAAAAAGATAAGGCTTACCGGCGGGGAACCTTTTGTAAGGAAAGATGCTGCAAAGATTATTACCCTGCTCGGTCAATTACCTGTCGCGCTAAGCATTACGACCAACGGTACCCGCCTTCATGATTTTGTGGATGTTCTCGAACAGGCGGGCGTAAAATCTTTAAACATCAGTTTAGATACCCTCGACGCTGATAAGTTTACGGTCATTACGCGGCGTAATCTCTTTAGTCAGGTTATGGACAATATCAACCTGCTTCTTTCCCGCGGCTTTGAAGTGAAAATCAACGTGGTGGTGATGAAGGATCTCAACGATTCGGAGATCAATGATTTCATTGCCTGGACAAGTGATGTACCCATTCATATTCGCTTCATCGAATTCATGCCTTTCAGTGGCAATCGCTGGACGAGTAATAAGGTGGTTTCATCTGCAGAGATTTTGGCCATAGCTGCTAAACGTTTTGATTTTGTGCCTATGCCTGTGGGGATACATGAAACGGCAAAAAAGTATGCTGTAGCAGGTCACCAGGGTGATTTTGCAATCATCAGCACGATGACTGCTCCATTTTGTGCAGGCTGCAACCGCATGCGGTTAACGGCAGATGGTAAGCTGAAAAACTGCCTTTTCTCAAATGGTGAAATGGATCTGCTGACGCCGCTCAGAGCGGGTGAGGAGGTTTTACCCTTGATACATCAGAACATCCGTAGTAAGGCAAAGGAGCTTGGGGGGCAGTTTACGACGGCAATAGACAAAATCGAAGCCCTGAATATTGAAAACCGAAGTATGATCACCATTGGAGGATAGGAGAAGATGATTTCCGTAACAGAAGCAAAAGCCATAATTGATCAACAGGTAAGCAGCCTTCCACCGATAGTGTTGCCAATTTCTAAAGCCGCAGGTCTGGTACTTGCGGAAGATATTCATGCCACAACAGATATTCCGAATTTCAGGCAATCCAGTATGGACGGCTATGCTGTAAAATATGAACCGAGAAGGTTGGTATTTGAGCTTGCCGGTGAAATGGCCGCCGGTGCGATGACGCAGCTGGAAATACAAGCCCATCAGGCGGTGCGCATATTTACCGGTGCGCCACTACCATTGGGCGCAGACACCGTCGTGATGCAGGAAAAAGTGGTTGTTGAAAATGGCCAGCTCATCGTAGATGCGGATGCAATGCAGCAGTTTCAGCATGTGCGGGAGCGTGGCGCAGAAATTAAAGCGGATGCGCTTGCTATGCAGGAAGGGACCGTACTTAGCCCAGCTGCAATCGGATTTCTTGCAGGTATTGGTATCGCTGCGGTCAGCGTTATCCCAGCACCAAAAATCTGTATTATTCTTACCGGTAATGAACTGCAGGAGCCAGGGCATAGCCTGGGATTCGGACAGGTTTATGAAGCGAATTCCGTTATGTTGCGGGCAGTACTGTCACAGTTTGGCGTTACCGATGTTACGGTAAGACGCGCCGAGGATGATTTACATGCCCTACAGGGAATTTTAAGTCAGGCCTTGTCTGAAGCAGACCTGGTATTGCTTACCGGTGGCGTAAGTGTCGGCGATTACGACTTTGTAGTCGCAGCAGCTAAAAACTGCGGCATTAAGCAGGGCTTTCACAAAATAAAGCAGAAGCCTGGCAAGCCTTTATTTTTCGGCCTGAAATATCAAAAGGTCGTATTTGGCTTGCCCGGAAATCCCTCATCCGTACTGAGTTGCTTTTACCAGTATGTCCTACCTGCATTGGGTAGGATGGTGAACAAAGAACTTAGCCTGAAGCGGGTGGATGCGGTACTGGCGTTTGATTATCCAAAAGCACCAGGCCTTACACATTTTCTGAAAGGACGTTACAAAGATGGCCAAGCCCTGGCTTTACATGCCCAGGAGTCTTTTCGACTGCATTCCTTCGCGCAGGCAGACTGCATGATTGTGCTGGAAGCTTCTCGTGGTGACTATCAGGCAGGTGATGCTGTGGAGATTTACCTTATACCTGGTTGTTAAATGGAGCTGTTTTACCTGATCCTATTTGTAGTTGCTTTCTTGTATGCTGCTGTAGGGCATGGCGGGGCAAGTGGATATCTGGCCCTGATGGCCATATACGGCATCGCACCCGATGTGATGAAGCCTACGGCCTTGCTACTGAATCTATTTGTTTCAGGCTCAGCTTTCTTGCAATTCTATCGTGGAAAGCACTTTATTAAAAAGATATTTATTCCCCTGGCCGTTGCCTCGATTCCCATGTCCTTTGTAGGTGGTATGCTGGTGATCGAAGATCATTTATATAAAAAAATGCTCGGTGCCTTGTTGCTACTACCGGTAATACGTTTGTTCTTTTTTGCAAATACAGAACGCTCGGGATTAAAGGAGTCCAACAGTTATATATCACTATTTGTTGGCGGAAGCATTGGTCTGCTATCCGGTATGATCGGTATTGGGGGCGGCATCATTCTATCTCCGGTTTTGCTCTTGCTGAAGTGGACAGATCAAAAACAAACTGCTGCCATCAGCGCCCTATTTATTTTCGTAAATTCGGTCGCCGGCTTAGCTGGCCAGTTTACCAAAGGTATTGCCTTCAATAACAATATGCTCCTGTATGTTGTTATTGCTTTTAGTGGTGGATTGCTTGGCGCTTACTTTGGCGCATCACGCTTTAACCAAAATGTACTTAAAAATGTATTGGGCGTTGTGTTGTTTATGGCTGCAATTAAACTTTGGTTTGTGTAGCAGCGATACGGCAGCCTTATTATTTCTTACACATGAACTTAATTAATATTATGCCCTTTGGGCAAATTGCTGAAATTACTGGTGCTGATGCCTTCCAGCTCGAAGCTGCGGATACAGATCAGGTTCAGCAAGCACTTTACGAACGATTTCCGGCGCTCGAAAAACGAGCTTATGCAATAGCGGTTAACAAGGTTATTGTTAAAGATAATACGATGCTGAGTAATGGATCTGTGGTTGCTTTGCTTCCACCATTTTCTGGAGGTTAGTATGGCTGTAGCATATAATCAGGATCGTTATAGCCGTCATCTTCTGCTAAAAGGGTTTGGAGGCGATGCGCAATCAAAGCTGACCTCAGCCAGGGTACTCATGATTGGTGCCGGCGGATTAGGATGTCCCGCCTTACAATACCTTGCGGCAGCAGGTGTTGGTGAGATCGGTATTGTAGATGATGATGTGGTGTCGCTGAGTAACCTCCAACGACAGGTTTTGTACCGCACGCAAGATATCGGGAAAAAGAAAGCCAGTGTCGCTGCAGCACAGCTACAGGAACTCAATCCCGACATCCGGTTAACGCCGTACCTGCTGCGGCTGGATACCAGCAATGCAATTGAACTGTTCAGTCGTTATGACATTATCGTAGATGGCACGGATAACTTTGCAACAAGGTATTTGATTAATGATGCTTGTGTAATCCTGGAAAAACCACTTGTGTTTGCCGCAGTGTTTCAGTACGAGGGACAACTCGCCGTGTTTAATGTCCCTGATGCAGCTGGTATCAAAACAAATTACCGGGATTTGTTCGAATCTCCGCCTTCAGCGGCGGATGCGCCGGATTGTAATGAAGCGGGCGTACTGGGTGTGTTGCCTGGCACAATGGGCGTGATGCAGGCCACAGAGGTGATTAAGCTCATAACCGGACTGGGTAAACCTTTGATCAATAAGCTGCTTATTTACCAGGCGCTGGAAGCGGAGAGCTATACGGTGAGCCTGCAACCAAGCGAACAAGCCGCTGCCTTGGCGCCACAAACGGCGGAAGCCTTTCAGCGTATGGATTATGAATGGTTCTGCAATGCGACAATCAACAAGGTGGCTGAGCTCGACCCGGAAATTTTTGAAACTTTAACAGAACTTGCTGATGTAAAGGTTGTTGATGTAAGGGAATTCGGAGAATATCCCCGCGCACGATTTAAACATACGCAGATTCCACTATCGTTGCTGCTTCAGGAAATCCCTGCTTTTGAGGAGGCGCGCATAGTCGTGTTTTGTCAATCCGGAAAACGTAGCCTGCAGGCGGCAGAACTTATTAAAGAAATGATAAAACCACATCAGGAAGTGTACAGCCTCAAAGGTGGTATACTCGCCTTATAACATATTTATGAACGAGAAAAAGATGAAGGACATCTTTATGGATGGTCCGATACCTGCGGGATTTATTGCAGATAGCATTCAAAAGCATAGTACAAAGACAAATATTGGTGCACATAGCATTTTCCTGGGTCAGGTAAGAGCGGATGAGCTGTTGGAACGGAAAGTTGCCGCGATCGATTATACCACTTATAAGGAAATGGCACTTGAAAAGATGCACGAGATCCGGGAGTCTATATTCGCTAAATATGAATTGACCTGCATGCATGTTCACCATAGTCTGGGCACAATCAACGCCGGCGAAATATGTCTTTTTGTATTTACTTCGTCCAAACACCGTAAAACAGCAATCGACGCATGTGAGGAAGTGGTCGAATTGATTAAAGCCGAGCTGCCAGTCTGGGGTAAGGAAATCTTTGAAGACGATAGTTACATTTGGAAAACGAATAGATAGGATGGTAGATATCACCCATAAAATTTCAACATTGAGAAAAGCAGTGGCTACCGCGACTGTAAAAACCTCAGCTGAGGCAACCATAAAGGCGGTAGAAGAACGCCGCGTGCCAAAAGGGGATGTATTTGAATTTGCAAGGGCCTCCGGATTGCTGGGCATCAAGAAAACCAGTGATGTGATCCCAGATTGCCATCCCTTACCTATAGAATTTGCATCGATAACCTACCATACGGCTGGATTAGACATTCAAATCCGGGTGGAAGTACATACCATCTACAAAACTGGCGTTGAGGTTGAAGCCATGCATGGTGCATCTGTTGCCGCTTTGGTCATGTACGATATGTTGAAACCCATTGACAAAGGAGTAGTGATAGAGCAAGTGCGACTTGAGGAGAAAACCGGCGGTAAGTCGGACCTTAAAGCGAATTCGACGATGCTGAAAGTGGCAGTGGTCGTATGTTCAGACAGTGTATCCAGCGGAACCAAGCAGGATACCGCCGGAAAATACATTATTTCAGCTCTTGAGAAATATAATCTGGAATGTGCTGCATACAAAATTGTACCTGATGGTGTGGAATCTATACAGGAAGTGGCGCTAAGCCTTGTAGCGGAGGATTTTGACCTGATCTTATTCACAGGTGGAACGGGTTTGTCGTCAAGAGACTTCACACCTGAAGCGATTAAGCCTTTAATTGACCGCGAGATTCCAGGAATCATGGAAACCGCTAGGGGTTATGGTCAGCTGAGAACGCGGTATGCAATGTTATCAAGAGGCGTCGCCGGTTTTGTCAAGAATACGCTGGTGATCACCTTTCCTGGTTCCAGAAAGGCAGTAGAAGAATATATGTCTTCATTATTTCCTCAAATTCTGCATATTTTTGAATTAAATAGTGATAATCCGCATGTTTGATCCGGTGTTTAGGCGATTTCTGTTAGTGTTAAGATTATTATGAGGTACAATATCAATTCTTTGTAAAATAAAACCGTCTATTTTCGTATAAAGACTAGTAAATAGCTATTTTTTATTTGAATATCGAGTTAATTATACGATGTGAATTCAAAAATTGGCATTTTAATTGTTAAATTACTGTTAATTGATCATGAATTTCAATAGTGTATTCTTTACACAATTAAAAAGATTGTATATTTGTAACATCATGCTAGGCGCAATTGCGCCGTACTCATTTGAGCAGAACCAAACAGTTCTGCGTTCGAACGTGGAATTTTGATAAGAAGATTTATTGTTGCATATCATGGCGAAACGCTGGGATGTCAACATTTTAAGAGTAACCCGTTCACACAGGTTTATATTTGGTTAGAAAAGGGATGTGTCTGGATGGAACAGCCCTTTCTTTTTTTTAAAATCAAAATCTTCCCGTCAACAAACATGATCAGCAATTTCTTTAGACTATTGTGATCCAGGCAGTTCTTAATACAAAGTTTTCATTCCAGCGCATCTCTGCTAAAAGCTTTAAGTAACATTTAATATAGCTGGGTTTTCTTGTGTTGTATTTACTTAAGGTTAAGTGGCAAGTACGTAAAACTGCGTCATCTATTTGTCATTTACGTGTGCTTAGTGAGGTAAATACTTTCATGTACAGGTAGTTAACACATATCTTTGTCCTATTGTCTGGTATTAAGATAATCTAACGGATATGACATTAGAAAAAAACACATTAGCGGTTGTATTGAACGGGAGTTCTTTACGAGGCATTACTGCAGCTAAAAACCTTATACATCAATATAACCGGGTACTTTTAGTAGGCCACGATCGTACAGAGCTAAAAGCTGCCATGACGGAAATTGCGAAGCAATGTCCTGCGGATAAAATCCTTTACGTTGAAGCGGATCTAACAAGAAAAGCAGAACTTGCAAAACTTATCTGCCTGGTTAAAGATAAATTTGGTGGTGCAGATTACGTGGAGGACTGTATGCAAATTGAAGATGCGACAGCCCTTGCGGCTTTCCGAACTGCGCTTAAGGCTTTTGAAGAAGCAGCTTTAAACAGCCTTCAGTTAGCTTAAATGATTAAAGGGCGGTTTAGGCGCCCGTAAAAGAAAAGACCCTTGCTACTACATCAGGAGCAAGGGTCTTCTATTTTTGAATATATATCGTACTTGATAAGTCTTAGTTGCAGGTTTATTAGAACGCCTCTCCAAGATTCAGGAATACGGAACTAAACCCTTTACTTACACCATAGTCGATACCAATATTGGTGTTGGAAGCTTTATTGAACTTGATGCGTAATCCAGTACCTGCTGCCGGATGCCATGACGTTAGAAAGCTACCGCTTCCACTTACAGTTGTTGCATTTGCAAAGACAACGAATCCAAGCAGCCCGTTGTTGGTGATATCACGTCTGTATTCAGATTCTAAATACATTAAGCTTCTGCCACGATACCGGTTTTGGTCTATACCTCTGCCGGATCTGTTATTGGGATCCCATCCTATACTTGGAAGATCGAGGTAGGGTGCTTTACCGTCAAAGACCGTCCAGAAGTAGGACCAGAAAGCCAGTGTATTCTGCTGATTCTTTTTATTTGGATTCATATAAACATACTTTCGGGCATCCAGGTATAGCGAGCGCCAACTTTCATTGCTACCAAGGGCAGTAGAGTTGATGCGGTATACGCCATTAAAATAAGCGCCGGGCAGCGGGTTAATAGCATTGTTCCTGGTATCATAAAGTACGTTCAGGCTTATACCAGAAGCAAATGAGTTGCCATCTGTGCCGTAAGGATAGTTGGTAAATTCTGGAAGATTGATGTCTGGCTCATCACTTTTGATGTTAAAGTGGTAATCCAGGTTGTAACCAAGACCAGCATACAGGTACGGCTTGATTCGCTTTAGCGCGGTTTGATAGAATCGAATGTACTTGTAGTTTACAAAAGACCGCCGATCGGCAGCGCCGTCACCAAGTCCCCAGGTGTACTGAGGGTAAACGAGAAAACGGGTGTCACCCTGTATGGTCCAGCTGTTCTCCGGTAGCCAGATACTGGTTCTTAAAGGTAAGCCAAAGCGCGCCCCGAAATTCCAGTAGGGGGCAAAAGAAGCTGTTGAAATGTTTGTTGTGCGCCTGGGGCCCAGGTAAACACCTGCCGTGGTACTCGTCACTAAAGCGCGACCCGTACCCCCTGGTACTGTTGTTCCGAATGGGAGGAATGAAAAGGTTACCCTTTTATCTGTCCTGGCTTCAATCTTTCTCGGCTTAATTTTAAAAAATGCTTTCCCAACGTCGATCAGGTCCGTTTGTCTCGCAGTGTCTTTTTTCTCCTGTTCGTTGGCTGGGATGATGGTGTTGGCATTTTGAGCTAAACCGATGCCGGGAACAAGGAAGAGCGGGTAGATAATTAACCTTCTGATTAGTTTCATATGCATTTTCCGGAATTCAAATGCCGGGTGTATATACTAAACAGCAATTTCGCGGAAAAGTTAAGGCCTGAACAAATTAAGACAATTATAATAGAGGCCTGAACAAATGCGATCGTTCAGGCCTGATGCGTGCTTATTTTGGTAAGGTGGGTCTGATCTCAATTTTACTTGGTAGTGTTCTTTCATGCATGTTCAGCATATCTACCACCAACTTTCCAAGATCTTCCGGTTGAATTTTCCATGCATCCTTCTCCTGATCGGGTTCATGCTCGTTGAAGTATGTTGCAACGGAGCCAGGCATTATGGTACTTACTTTAACGTTATATTTTCTTAAATCCAGCATGATGGCCTGCGAGAATCCGGTAAGCCCGAACTTACTGGCATTGTATGCAGCGCCGCCTTCAAAGAAATTTGTTCCCGCAAGACTGGAAATGGTGAAGATGTAACCTTTTGCATCTTTGATATGTGAGACCGCCGCTTTTACGCTGTAAAATACACCCGTTAAGTTGGTGTCTATCGTGTCTTGCCATGAAGCCTCATCCAGCTCGTCGATAGGTGCAAAGTGACCAACACCGGCATTGGCAACCAGAACATCCAGTTTGCCCCATTTTTCTATGACTTTCGCCACTGCCGCTTTTTGTGATGTTAGGTCCTTAACATCTGCCGCAATGCCGATAATATCTCCATATTGCTGCAGGTCGGCCGCCGCCTGATCCGCGGATGCTTGCGAACGGCTGGTGATGGCCACCTGATGACCAGCTTTTAGTAATGCTTCTGCAATTCCGTATCCGATACCTTTACTTCCTCCGGTGATCAGGACCACTTTGTTTTTCTGATTTTCCATGCATTTATAACCGTTATTGTTGCTTTAAAGTTTTTACGGTATGTAAGCGAAGTAGACCAGTCTGTATAAGTTGAACTGTGATGACATTTTGTAAACAAATTTTTGTAACTGAAGTTTAATTAAGAAGAATCAGTTGTATGGAAAAAGAAAAATACAATAATACGCCCCTGGAGCCAACGATCAGTCTAAAGGTGAATGGGCAAATGTACACGCTGAAGGTAGAACCATGGGTAAGTCTGTTGGATGCTTTGCGTGATCATTTACAATTAACCGGCACAAAGAAGGGTTGTGACCATGGTCAATGTGGGGCATGCACGGTATTGGTGGATGGCAAGCGCATTAATTCTTGTATGACCTTGGCTATTATGCGTGACGGCGCAGAAATTACCACTGTGGAAGGATTGTCTCAGGGTCAGGATCTTCATCCTTTACAGCAGGCCTTTATAGACCATGATGCGTTTCAATGCGGTTACTGCACACCTGGACAGCTATGCTCGGCGATTGGTCTCATGCAAGAAGGTAAAGCAAAAACGCTGGCGGAGGTTCAGGATCTAATGAGTGGAAACATTTGTCGCTGTGCCGCATACAGCAATATCAATGCAGCCATTTGCGAGGTTATGGGCATCGAAAATAAAGGAGGCAGCATATGAACCGCATCACTTACAGCAAAGCGACGGACGTTCGTGATGCGATACAGGAGCACAGCAAAACCGACAAGGCCGAATATATAGCAGGTGGCACGAACCTGTTGGATCTGATGAAAGTTAATGTGATGCGACCAGCGCACCTGGTCGACATTAATAAACTCGGATTTGACTTTATTGAGCAGGAAGCAGATGGTGGCTTAAGGCTGGGTGCATCTGTTACCAATGCCGACACTGCTTATCATGAGCATGTGCAACAGCATTATCCACTGTTAGCTGAAGCCATGTTGTCAGCAGCTTCTGCGCAATTGAGAAACATGGCCACCAATGGAGGCAACATCATGCAGCGTACCCGCTGCTACTACTTTTACGATACCAGTACAGCATGTAATAAGCGTGAGCCAGGATCAGGCTGTTCAGCCATCAACGGTTACAATAGAATGCATGCTATCCTTGGGACTTCTGCGGATTGTATAGCAGTGCACCCATCCGACATGGCTGTTGCACTTAGGGCGTTGGATGCAGTGGTGTGTGTGGAGGGACCATCAGGGAAGCGGGAAATACCTATGGAAGCCTTTCATCGACTTCCAGGAGATAAGCCTGATCAGGATAATACGCTCGCAGCGGATGAAATTATTACCTCCATCAAACTACCACCTTCTAAATACGCGAAACATTACAGCTACTTAAAACTTCGGGATCGCCCATCATACGCTTTCGCGTTAGTGTCAGTTGCTGCTGCCTTAAATCTGGATGAGCAGCAGCATGTGTTAGAAGCCAGCATCGCGCTCGGCGGTGTTGCACACAAGCCCTGGCGTATGCCTGAAGCGGAGGCGCTGCTCATCGGCAAGCCTGCAACAGCGGCAAATTTCAGGATGGCCGCCGATATGCTCCTGAGCACGGCCCAGGGCTATGGACACAATAATTTTAAGATAGAACTGGCCCGGCGCGCGATTGTCCGTGCCCTGGAACAAGCAGTAAATAAGCAAGCAACATTATGAAATCAGGATATATAGGCGCAGCCGTAAACCGGGTAGATGGCTATTTGAAGGTTAGGGGAGAAGCGAAGTACGCAGCAGAATATCAGGCTGAGCAACTGTGTTATGGCGTGGTTGTTTCTTCGTCGATTGCAAAAGGTAAAATTAAAACACTGGATGCTTCTAAAGCTTTGGCTTTGGACGGTGTACTTCAGGTTTTTAGCCATGAAAATAGAACCAGTTTGCCTTGGTTCGATAGGAGTTACAAGGATGAAGATCAGCCACCAGGTTCACCTTTCCGTCCTTTTTACAGCAACGAAATACAATTCAACATGCAGCCGATCGCCCTGGTGGTTGCGGAAAGCTTCGAGTTGGCGCGCTATGCCGCTACACTGATCGATGTGGAATATAAGGCGGTTGATTTCAATGCTGATTTCCTGAATAGTCAGGAAGAAGCATACGAAGCCAAAAAAGGAAAAAGTGGTTGGAAGCCTCCAAAGTCTAGAGGTAATGCCAGTAAGGCATTGAAGCATGCTGATGTATTGGTGGAAGCCACATACTTTCATCCGGCAGAACATCACAATCCCTTAGAACTTCATGCCAGCACTGTGGTGGTTGAAGCCGACGACACCTTTACGGTTTATGATAAAACACAAGGGGTGTTCAACTCCCAGCAGTACCTGATGAACATATTCGGGCTGTCCAAAGCGGAGGTTCATGTTAAGGCACCTTATATAGGTGGCGCGTTCGGCTCAGGTTTGCGCCCGCAATATCAGTTGTTCATGGCCTTTATGGCTGCTAAGGCCTTGAAGCGATCCGTCAGAGTGGTGCTTACGCGCCAGCAGATGTTTTCCTTTGGGCACCGGCCTATGACAACGCAGCAGCTTTCATTAGCTGCATCCTCAAAAGGAAAGCTAGTTGGCATTAAGCATGAAGCGATTGCGGAAACATCCCAGTTTGAAGAATACACGGAGAATGTGGTGAACTGGTCGGGGATGTTGTACGACTGTCCGGATGTGGATTTAAGTTATAAGCTGCTTAAACTCGACACGTATACCCCTTTGGATATGCGGGCTCCCGGCGGTGCTACCGGGGTGTATGCCTTTGAAGCCGCCATAGACGAACTTGCGTGTAAAGCAGGTGTAGATCCACTACAGTTCAGACTCTTAAACTATGCGGAGCAGGAGCAGAACGAAAAGCTACCGTTTTCAAGTAAGGAGCTGAAGGCATGTTATGCTATTGCTGCTGATAAGTTTTGCTGGGCGCGAAGGAACCCTATACCTGGGCAGCTACGTGAGGGTGATAACCTCGTTGGCGTCGGGATGGCAACTGGGGTTTGGGAGGCGCAGCAGCAACAGGTAATGGCAAAAGCCAAGCTCTCGCCCGATGGCAAGCTGGTGGTGAGCTGTGGGACAGCTGACATTGGCACGGGAACTTACACCGTGATGTCGCAAATTGCAGCGGAGACGCTTGGCCTTCCTATCGAAGATGTATCGTTCCTTTTAGGAGATTCCGATTTACCTATGGCTCCGCTTCAGGGTGGATCCTGGACCGCAAGTTCGGTTGGCCCGGCGGTACTTAGCGTCTGTGAAGGCTTGAAAGCAAAGCTTCTTAAAGAGGCGGCGGGATTACCCCACTCGGGTTTCAGAGGGGCCAAAGTGGAGGAAGTGTTGTTTAAAGATGGCATGCTGTGTTTAAGAGATGACCCATCGGTACAGCTTTCGATTGCTGCATTGATGAAACAGCGCAACCTCGCCATATTGGAACATCAAACCGCCTCCATGCCTGATCCTAAGCAAAGTCAATTTGGTAAATACACGCATTCTGCGGTCTTCGTGGAAGTGAAAGTAGATGCGGAGCTCGGGAATGTACAAGTGAGCAGGGTTGTTGTGGCGGTGGCTGCCGGTCGGATCCTAAACCCGAAGACAGCTCGGAGCCAGGTGCTTGGGGGCGTCGTATGGGGGATAAGCATGGCCTTGGAAGAGGAATCCGTGATGGATAAACAATATGGTCGCTTCATAAATCATGACCTGGCAGAGTACCATGTTGCCGTCAATGCAGATGTGAACGACATTGAAGTAATTTTTGTGGAAGAGGAAGACGATGTGGTTAACCCGCTTGGCGTAAAAGGACTTGGTGAAATCGGGATTGTGGGTGTGCCTGCAGCAATATCCAATGCGATTTATAATGCCACAGGTAAACGTTTGCGCGCTTTGCCTTTTACACTCGATAAGCTGCTGGAGTAAATCCAGGAAACTAGTAAATTTATGAAAGAAAAAAGCGGATGTCTCAAGAGAACATCCGCTTTTTTATGGTGACTGTATTAGCACTATTTCTTGGCGACTTTATACAATCTTCCGCCATCCGTTACTGCGTAAAGCGCACCATCCTTGCCAACGGTCAGTGCACGGAAACGCTGACCTTCATCAGCCAACAAGCGTTCCTCACCTACAACTTTATCATCCTTAATCACCAGCCTTGCAATGTGCATGCTGCTTAATCCACCGATGAAGAGGTTGTTTTTCCATTCTGGAATGACGTCGCTGTTATAGAAGGTAATACCTGCGGGTGACAAAACCGGATCCCAGTAGTAAACCGGCTGTTCCATTCCATCTTTTTGCTGAATGCCAGATAGTACTTTTCCGCCGGCATATTCAATACCGTAGGTGATCACGGGCCATCCGTAGTTCTTGCCGGGACGGATAATGTTGATTTCATCACCACCACGAGGGCCGAATTCAGACTCCCAAAGGTCGCCGGTAGCAGGATTGAAGGCTAAGCCGTTAGGATTGCGGTGACCGTAAGAGTAAATTTCAGCTCTTGCATTTGCCTGGCCTGCGAAAGGGCCGTTGGCAACGGGTTTGCCGTCGGTGGTAATGTGAATGATTTTACCTAAGGAAGAGTTCAGTGCCTGCGCCTGCTCTCTGGTCTCCGTAGAAGAACGTTCGCCTGCGCTGAGGAATAGGTTACCTTCTTTATCAAAGACGATTCGTGAACCATAATGTAGTGTACCATCAAATGCCGGGGTTACACGGTAGATTACTTTTGCGTCTTCAATTTTGGTTTCATCTGCAGAGAGCTTTCCTCTTCCTACTGCAGCGAGGTTCCCGCCATTCGTCTTTTCTGAAAATGTCCAGTAAACCAATCTGCTGGAAGCAAATTGCGGATCAATGTTTACGTCCTGTAAACCACCCTGACCTTCAGAATTAACCGCAGGAAGACCGGTTACTTTCTTCTGTGGTTTACCATCAGCACCAAGGATTCTCATGTTTCCTTTCTTTTCTGTAACGAGAAAACGGCCATCTGGCAGGTTGACGATACCCCATGGCTGTTCAAGTTCCGTTGTGAGTACCGTGATGTTCAGTGGTGTCGTTGTTTTTACCCCTGGTGCACGGGTCTGTCCCTTGAATGCAGGTTTATAGTCGCTGTTTGGTGCCTTCGTCTCTACCGGGGCAGCCGTCGTGTCGGGTGTTGGCTGCTCCTGACCGGCTGATTCGGTCTGGTCTGACCCGCTCTTACAGGCAGGTATTGCGGCGATAAGGGCGGCGCCAAGAAGAAGTGCTTTAATGTTATGCTCAATCATAGTATTTGGTTTTAAGTTGGTGTTCCGGGAATGAAAATATAAAAAAAAGCCCTACGTTGTGTAGCGCTTTTTACAAATCTAAAATTTCCCGAGGATGTTTCCCAAGGCACCCGACAAACCACCGCCGCCGCCGAGGCTTTTTGTGATGGATTCCAGGCTGATACTCTTGTCATTCGGGTCAGTTGCCTTGCTTGCAAGTTTCTGCAGGATACCAGGAAGTGCAGCCGCAACTGCACCCGTCACAGCAGGCGGTAAGCCGAACTTACTACCCAGCGATGATACAAGTCCACCTTCAATCGCGCCCGTGACTGGATTGCCGGAGCCACCGCCGCCGAAGGCAGCAAGGATGCCGCCAATGCCGCCCTGGCCAGTTGCCTGACCTTTCAAGCCCTGTTCAATCTGACTTGCTACTTCTTTATGAACATCATCAGCTTTATCTGCAGGAATGGCTGCCGCCGCTTGCGGGTTACTGGCCATCTGCTCTTTTACAACGTTTAGAATTTGATCAAACATATCTTTTCAGTTTAAGGTGTCTAAATAGTGGTGACACAAAGAAGTAACACCGTGCAAGTCTACTGGTTTGCAAATCTTTTCATCGGTTACATTTAGCTTGAGCTATATGCCTGATTTTATTCATGTTAATCATGCTATTTAGGGCTTTTGGCAACAATCTTGATGCTGGATTGAAAAGCGAGTTATGAAAAAAGGAGATAAAGTGGAGTGGAACTGGGGTAAGTCCCAGGCTTCAGGAACCATTGAAAAGAAACATGTGGAGCCGGTTAAGAAGACCATTAAAGGCACTACGGTAAAGCGTAACGCATCAAAGGAAAACCCAGCTTATGAAATCTCAATGGAGGAAGGGAAGAAAGTGTTGAAATCAGAATCTGAGCTCAAGCCAGATAAATAATTGCTGGCTTTATTATACAGTCATATGCCCCGAATCTTAGAAATTATCCTTTAGAGGTAAGCTGAGCTGATACTTTTTTAACAAAAACTTTCCTGAATAGTGCGTGCATGTTCAATCGGGATAGAAGTTTGCTATTTTGCTGCGCGAAAACGTAACGCTTAAATAACCGACTTTGTTAATGAAACTAAGAACTTCAGTACTCATCCTATCCTTATGTATTGCACAGCTTAGCTGTGCGCCCTTGAAAGTAAAAGAAGAACCGCTAAATGCTTTGTCTGCTGCAGACCTGAAGCCATTTGGGCGGACCATCCTGCACAAAGATGCCGGGCTCGAGTTGATTAGTGGCGCTGCACACTTCGGATATTCATTTGAGGGGGCCACAACTAAGCTGTATGTACACTTACAGGACACCAAGGCACACAACTACTTGCAGTATGAGGTTGACGGTGTCTATCAGAAAAGGATTCGCATAAATGGAAATAGCAGCAGTCCTCTGGAGATTAATGTTCCCGAAGGAAAACATGAGCTGCGTATATATAAAGCGACCGAGGCACATACCGGACCGATATTCATTTCCAGGGTAGAAGGGCAACGTATCAAAGCGCTTGAAGTAAAGGCTGCGCCGATGATCGAGTTTATTGGTAACAGCATTACTTGCGGGGCGGCAGCAGATGCTTCTGAAGTTGCTTGCGGCACTGGTGATTACCAGGATCAGCACAATGCATACATGGCTTATGGGCCGAGGCTGGCCAGGATGCTGAAATCGAACTTCATGTTGAGCAGCGTAAGCGGCATCGGGATGTACCGAAATTGGAACAGTGATGGTCCATCCATGCCGGAGGTGTATGAAAAGGCCGACTTCCAAAAAGATGGTAAAACGCTTTGGGACTTCAAAGCCTATCGTCCGGATGTTGTAAGTATCGCTTTAGGAACAAACGACTTCAGTAATGGTGATGGCAAGATGCCGCGGAAGCCTTTTGATGCGGATGCTTTTGTGTCGAACTATGTGAAGTTCGTGCAGCTTGTAAAAAGCAAATACCCAAAGGCAAAGATTGCACTTTTAAGCAGTCCGATGGTTAAGGGCTCTTCAAGAACGAAATTGCAGGATTGTATTAGTCGTGTGCAGCGCGAAGTAGATGCGTTGTACCCGTCGGAAAAGGTTGCTAAGTTCTTCTTTGACCCGATGGAAGCAAGGGGGTGTACGGGCCATCCAAGTGTTGAAGATCATCTGATTCTTGCAGAACAACTCAAGCCATTCTTCGCAAGTTTGCTCAAGTAAACAGTTTAGAAATCATAATCATATAACAAAGCCTGCCAGGGATAACAGTTTGCTCAAGTAAACAGTTTAGAAATCATAATCACATAACAAAGCCTGCCAGGGATAACAGTTTGCTCAAGTAAACAGTTTAGAAATCATAATCACATAACAAAGCCTGCCAGGGATAACATTTCCTGGCAGGCTTTTCTGTTTATGCTAGTTGTTGTCGGTCATGAGCTTATTGTACAGCAGTTCCGTTCCGGATATTGGCCAGATATATTGGGCCGAATTAGGTGGTACAGCGGGTACTTCAGCTTTGCCCGGGATCGTTAATCCTAGTCGTAGCAGGTCAGGACTACGAAGTCCTTCCCCAAGAAACTCAATGTTTCGCTCACGAAGAAAGGCATCAGCTAAAGCTTGTGCAGAACTGAAATTCGCGACGGTGTAGGTTGTTGAGGCGTCGGATCTGCCGTGTACAGCGTTCAACAAGGCTATCGCCTGAGGATCAACAGCGTTGCTGCTACGCACACGTGCTTCACCTAGGTTTAGCAGGACTTCCGCGTAACGGATAACCGGCACATAGTCCGAATACCCTTGTGCCGCACCAATCGGAAACTTGGATAGGTAAGGCAGGCCAGCAGAAATGGTAATGAATGACCTTCTTTTATCCGCCTGTGTGAATGCTGGATCACCAATTGCACCCTGTGGATTTAAAGAATAAAGTTTTATACCAAAGAAGTAGGAGCTGAGTGCACTTTGTCCGCCGCCGGTCTCTGTTCCGGGAACGAATGGCATGGAGAATATAGACTCTGTGGTCAGGTATGGCGATTTGAAAACCGCTGTGACATCTGGCTGTAACGCATGGAGTACACCACTTGTGGCGGTAAATGAGCTGCTGACAATTTTTTCAGCTTCAGTGATTACATCTGCATAGCGCTGCATGGATAGGTATACCCGGGTTTTGAACGCGATAGCGGTATTTCGATGTGTGCGAATGACGTTGTTTACTGCAGCCGTATAGCTAAGTGGAAGGTCTGCTTCAGCTTCATTCAGGTCTTTAATCACCTGTGCATAAACATCAGCCACGCTGCTCCTGGCCAGATCGTAATTGCCGGCCACGGAGTTCCCCGTGAGTCGGATAGGTAAACCTGGTTTACTGCCGTTTCCGTCCCAGTATGGTCTTGCGTAGAGTTGCAAAAGGCTGTAGTATGCTATTGCACGAATTACCTTAGCTTCTGCAACGTAGTTCTTTGCCAATGCATCGCCTACAATGCCGGTGCCTTTCGTAGTCATGCCTTCAATAAACAGATTACAGCGATTGATGGTGTTGTATGCAGAACCCCAGAAATCGGTAACCTCCTGGGCGCCGTTGCCTGCGGTAAAGTTGTAGGTCTGGTATGCTGTCACAGCGTTTGTAGATTGTGCAATGAAGTTGTCTGCACGGACTTCATTGTAGACCGGGTAACGGCCGCCGTAAAAGTTTCCATTTCTAATCCCTGCATAAAGCCCGAGTACCTGTGCGTCGATCCGCTCCTTTGTTGAAAACTGTGCGAGATCAAGGGTGGAAACCGCAGTTTTTGAATCAGGGCTAAGTAGGTCTTTTTTGCAGCTACTGTGTAGACATGCGGCAATAAGGGTAAGGTATATGATGTTTCTTTTCATGTTGATTTAAGATTAAAATTTCACGGAAATACCAGCGGTGAATGCTCTTCCATTCGCAACAGAGTTCCTGTCGATGCCAGGGGCAGATGAGGTGTTACCATTAGACGATACCTCCGGGTCTGAGCCAGGATAGTCTGACAGTATCCAAAGGTTATTTCCACTCACATATATTCTCGCACTTGCGATTTTGGCTTTGTTAAGGAAACTAGCCGGTAATGTGTATCCGAAGGTAGCGCTTCTAAGTTTCAGGAAATCACCTTTAAAGACGTTCACATCAATCGGGAATGATGATCCATTTGATACGTTATCACCTGCAATGATTTTAGGAATGTCTGTTTCCTGACCCGGTGCAGTCCACCGTCTGAGCATGTCTGTGGAGTTGTTCCAAAACCTTTGGTCACGCAGGCCCGAGTTTGTACCATAGTAGACGTAGAAGCCGAGTTGGTAAGTGAAGGTTAGCCCTAAATCGAAAGCCTTATATCGGAAGTTGTTATCGAATCCACCCACAAACTTGGGTTGTGTATTCTTGTATGCAACGCCGTCTTTGCTTAGCGAAATCGATGGCGCCTCAGTACCGTCTTCATATGTGTATCTGAATTGACCTGCCGGAGCCACTTGCTGATACAATACATTCTTTCCGGTTGCCTGTTCAATGAAAATCCGTCGGCCCGATGCCGGATCCACACCGTTTGTTCTTACCGCGTAAAGCATACCTAGTGGTTCGCCAACCCTCGAGATGTTTGCCGATTCCAATGATGAGGTTGCTGTAATAAACTGCGTAAGTCCTTCTGATAAAGAAGTAACCTTATTCTTGTTAAAGGAGATGTTAAAGCTTGGCGACCAGCTGAAGTTATTTGTTCGCACTGCATCTGCATTAATGGCGAATTCAAAACCCTTGTTACTCATGGAAGCAATGTTAAGCATGGGGTCCGTAGGAAGTCCTGCTGAAGGTACCTGTGGCACATTGTATATTAAACCTTCCAATGTGTTCTTATAGTAAGCAGCTTCAACGGTAATCCGGTCTTCCATAATGCCGAAGTTGAACCCGAGGTCGAGCTTCTTGCTTGATTCCCATCCCAGGTTGAAGTTCCCGGTCTGGTTGGGTACGAGCGTTGATCCGCCATTGTACAGGCCATTTGAGTAGAACGTGTAAGAAGCAAAATCACCAAGACCCGCGGTATTGCCGACGGTACCATAGCTTCCCCTGATTTTGAAGCTTGAGAACGCATTATCCAGGCCGGCATTTGCCCAAAAGCCTTCATTGGCAATTTCCCAGCCAAGACCAATACCGTAGAATACACCCTTTTTATTTTCTAATCCAAATGCGGAATATTCATCCTGACGGACGTTAGCACTCAGGTAATATTTCTTGTTGAAGTTGTAGTTGAACTGGGTAAAGAAGGATACCAGGTAATTTTCACCGAGAGATCCGGAGTTTCCGGGCGTAGCGTATCCGGCAGCAAACTGGTTAAATGCCTGGTCGGACAGGGTTGTTCTGGTTGCACCGAAACCAAAAGCGGTGCTTCTTTGCTGCTCATTTCCCAGAAGCAGCGAGAAGTCGTGTTTCCCAAAAGTTCGGTTTGCCTGGGCAATGTTTGTCCACACCCATCTTTTACCCTTGTTGAAGGAGACAGATGCCGATCCGCCTGCTGCGGCTGAACCTCCATTGATGGGGTTGAAAAAATTGTCGTTGTCCGAGAAGATGTAATCGATACCATAGGTAGATTTCACAAAAAACCAGTCGGTGATGTTCGCTTGAAGATAGATGTTGGATTGTACGTGGTTTAGTTCGTTATTCGATCTGTCAAGCTCAAGCACTGCAAGCGGATTATAGAAACCGACATCTGAGCCGACGTTTGCACCGCGACCAATGGTCGTAGGGGTTTGCACGTTGTAGGTGCCGTCTGCATTCTTGGGGGCAACGTTAGGAGCGGTAACAATGGCCAGCCTGCCCAGCCCGCCGGTGCCAAAAGCTTCCCCATTTAGTGAGCCTGAAGAGGTAGCCGCTTTGTTTTCTTCATTGGAGTAATTGATTTTACCGCCGAAGCTGAAAATCTTTCCTTCTTTGTGGTCTATTTTGGCCAGTATCGCTTTTCTGTTGTAGTCGTTAGCGGTAAGGATACCTTTTTGTGCCGTGTAGTTTGCGGAAATGTAGAAGTTGGTGCTCTCCGAACCACCAGACACACTTATCGAATTGCTGTGCGATGTACCCCTGCGGTAGATGTAATCGTACCAGTTGGTGTTGATTACATTTCCATTTGCATCATTTGACAAGGCGAAATATCGTCTTCTTGCAGCGTCCGGGTTACTATCGTCATAGGTGCCTGCATTTCTCAGTCCCTCGTTTTTTAGGTCCGTGTACTGATAAGCATCCAGCAGGTCGGGCAGTCCACGTGCAGTCACAGTACCCACCCAGGCATCGTAGTTAACAGATGCCTTTCCGGGCTTACCGCGCTTGGTGGTAATGACGATAACACCGTTTGCTGCGCGACTGCCGTAAATCGCTGATGCTGCGGCATCCTTAAGCACTTCGACGCGCTCGATGTCATTGGGGTTAATGCTGGAGAGTGCATTTCCTGCAGCACTTGATCCACTCTGATCTCCGGTATAAGTCGCAACACCATCAATGATAATCAAAGGGTAGGAGCTTAGGGAGATGGAGTTTGTGCCACGAATCCGAATCACGGGTGGATTATTCAGTACGCCGTTAGGAATGGTTACCTGAACACCTGCAGCCTTGCCGCCCAGGGCCTGGTCAAAGCTCTGTACAGGTTTGTTCTCAAAGGCTTTTCCGGAGATACTGGCGATCGAGCCAATATTGTCGGCCTTGCGCTGCGTGGTGTATCCCGTAACAACGATTTCCTCGAGCGCTTCCGTGTCTTCTTTCAGGCTTACATTCATGGTGGCTCCGGAAATGGGTACCACTTTCGCTACAAATCCGACGTAGGTAAAGCGCAGGGATTTAGCCGCGGCGCCGGTCACTGCAATGGTGTAAGTGCCGGAAGCATCTGTTTGGGTTGAGGTTTTTGTGCCAGTTACAATGATCGATACACCAGGAATTCCAGTTCCATCACTTTCATTAGTGACTTTTCCCTTGATAATTCTTGTTTGTGCATCTACTTGTAATGCAAAACACCATAAAAGAAGCATTGTTGTGAGTAGTTTTCTTTTCATTTTGGAGTTTTTAGGTTTTAGATTGCCTAAATATTAGAAAAGAATCAGATAAAATGAACTAAATGTCAATTTATTATCAATAAAAGGTTAATAAATAGTCATTATTTATGTAAAAGGCAGAAATATCAGGACTTTTATGATTAAAAAATAGGCAGATAACGATATGTAAACCGTTATTAACGATTAATCCGAACATAAAGGCTAATAATTACTGTCATTATTAAAAAACAACAGGTTATCTGGCAACAAAGAAGGGGGTTTAGCAATGAACCTCCTTCTTTGTTGCAGATGTATCTGGGGTTTGTTGCCTATGATTCTGGCGCTGGTACTCACTGTGCTAAATACAAGCAAAGATCAAAGACAGCGCAATTAAAGACCAAACGCACAGCAAACCCACATAAAATGTGCGTTCCGTGTGCGTCTGGTGTGCGTTCGGTCTGGGTTTGCTGTGCGTTTGACCCGAACGCAGTACGTCAAAATGGTATCACTGGAGGGATTACGCCTAACTATGGGTTAATGCCCAATGCATATAGAATGATATTTACGCCAAACTTGGTATTGTCCTCTGCGAGGAATCGTTTGTTTCGAAAGTCATAGTCCCATTCGCAGCCGTAGTCTTTATTACTATATAGCACACCAATTCGGCCTTTTACGTGGATGGCTTTAAGGTAGTCATGGACAAGATCATCACCCCAGCCGTTAAGTTCAAAAGATGTGGTTGGTGGCCCTTTTTCAAATTTGAAGAAGCTTGAGTAGAGGGGATGGTCATTTGCAATTTTCTTTAAGGCTGTAGCACCGAAAAGCGACGCCATCTGGGCCTCGAAGGATTTAGCAAATAGGCCATCAATATCATGGTTGCAATCGTCAACAAAGACGAAGCCACCCTGTTCGATGTATTTCTTAAAGTTAGCAGCTTCCTGTTTATTGAACTGCACGAGTTTGTGTCCGCTTAAGTAGCAGAATGCGTATTTGAATATGTCGGTCGTGTTAAGGTCTACAATCTTTTCCTCCTGCTCCAGCGGGATGGTGGTGTATTCTAAAAGGGAATTCAGCATGTTGGCGGGCATACGTTGGTCAGTATCCCAATCTCCCGAACTATACTTTATACGGGCAAACACAAATTTATTCCTTAACATTTTTCTAAAATAGAGCTTTATTCTTCAATGTTGTATTAAATACACTATCGATCGTGTAATTTTCCTGATATTATTCGCGAATATTTCAAACATGTAGGTTAAACGCTCTATATTGAGTTCTGAAAACATCGTTTCATCTCTAAAACCTTAAACTAATCTTGGAAGTTTCGGCAAAAAACGTGGAAATGCTTATTGGAAAGCTCTCCCTCCTGAAAAAAGAAATACAAAAGGTCATTGTTGGCCAGGATGTCGTAATCGAAGAAATGTTAATCGCCCTTATGGCAGGTGGACATTGCCTGCTGGAAGGTGTACCCGGACTTGCGAAAACATTAATGGTACGAACCATGTCCCAGGCCCTGGATCTTTCCTTCCGGAGAATTCAATTCACTCCGGATCTGATGCCAACCGATATCCTGGGGACAGAAATTCTGGAGGAAGACCACATTACCGGGAAACGTTTCTTCAAGTTCAATAAGGGGCCCATATTTGCGAACATCATCCTCGCAGATGAAATAAACCGCACGCCGCCGAAGACGCAGTCGGCTTTATTGGAAGCAATGCAGGAGTTTGAAGTCACCTATGGTGGCCAGACTTATCCTTTGGACAAGCCGTTTTTTATTCTTGCTACACAAAATCCCATCGAACAGGCTGGAACTTATCCCTTACCGGAGGCACAGCTAGATCGATTTCTGCTCTACGTCAAGATTGGTTACCCTTCTGCCGCTGAAGAAATCGACGTGCTTAAAAGCACAACCGGTGTAAAGAAAGCGGCAGTGCAGGCTGTCATAGGTTCAGAAGACATTAAGCAACTCCAAGCCCTTGTTCGTGAAGTTAGCATCAGCGATGATCTGGTGGCTTATGTAACGGAGATTATCCGTGCGACAAGGCCCGATACCAGTAGCAATAGTTATGTGAAAGAATGGGTGCGATGGGGTGCAGGCCCCAGAGCGGGACAGGCCTTGATCTTAACGGCAAAAGCACGTGCGCTGTTCTTAGGCCGGTACGCTGTTATTCCGGAGGACATTAAAACCATGGCTTATCCTGTACTTAGACACCGTATCCTCATGAACTTCAAGGCGGAGGCAGCGCAGGTAAGTTCAGACCGTGTAACCGAAGAATTAATTAAAGCAATCGCAATCCCGAGCTGGAAATGAGTAAACTCCTCGACCCCAAGATCATGATGGCCATCAAAGACCTGTCGCTTGCTGCAAAGACAACGATAGACGGTTTTATGCAGGGCATAAACAAAAGCGCCATCAAAGGTCCGGGTATGGAATTTAGTCAGTACCGAAGCTATCAGCCCGGTGATGATCTACGTCTCCTCGATTGGAAGATGTTTGCGAGATCCGACCGCTACTACATAAGGGAGTCTGAAATTGAAACGAACATCACCTTAAGACTGCTGGTAGATGCGAGCGCATCAATGGATCATCAGGATGGAGATTTCAAAAAAATAGATTATGCCCGGTACCTTGCAGCATCCCTGGCTTACCTCGGGAACCTGCAGGGTGACATTATTGGTTTGAACGTTTTCCGGGAGCATGAGGTGATCGCTTTGCCTGCGAAGCAGGACTTTCAGCATCTTTCGCGACTATTTTACCAGTTGGAGCAAATTACGCCAGCGGGAAAGTTTACTGCTGCGGATGTTTATACACCTTTATATACGGGCGGGGGCAGCAGCGAGTTGACGATTTTAATCTCTGATTTATACCAGGATACCAACGAGATCTTTGAATTGTTAGATGTAGCAGGTACGATGAAGCATGAAGTTATTGTCTTTCATTTGATGTCTAGGAACGAGCTAGAACTTGACTTCCAGGGTTATTCGAATTTTGAAGACCTGGAAACAGGGGAAACCATACAAGTGGATCAGTCCGCCATTCGGAAGGCCTATATGTCTAAGCTGCAAACCTACCTCGAAGAGGTTAAGGAGCGGGCTTTAGATAAGCGGATCTTCTATCGGATGCTCAGGACCGACCAGCCCTTAGATACCGCTATCCGCGATTTTCTAAATCAACGTAAAAAGTTAAAAGTCTAGCACGCGTAATCAATATGATTCAGATTTTATATCCCTTAGGTTTACTTGCTGCACTGGGCATCCTGGTTCCGGTCATCATTCACCTGTGGAACATTAAATCCGGAAGAACGCTGAAGATTGGCAGCGTCTTTCTGCTCGGTACTCCCACAAATCAGCGGTCAAGAAGTTTCCGCGTGCAGGATTGGCCACTGCTATTATTAAGAACACTGCTTATTGTCCTTGCCGCGATGTTGATCGCCGAGCCAGTTTACGTAAGCACACAAAAAGCCACAAAGCAGGCCGGATGGGTACTTCTGGAAAAGGCGGAGTTCAGCAACATCTGGAAACAGGAACATGCTAGCTTAGATTCCCTGATCAAGGCAGGATATGAGATCCATGACCTTGCGTATGACTTTCCTAAGATTGATGTGAAAGACAGTGCGACGACCTTTTCTACGCCGTCTAGCGGCAAACTACCATATCACGCTTTACTTAAACAGCTGGATCATCTGCATCCGGCAGGAACAAACATTCATATTTTCGCTGCAAACGAACGCGACAATTTTCGAGGTGTTGAACCCGCAAAGCACCTCAATGTACATTGGGAACTGCTGCAGCCCGATTCAACAAATTCAACCTGGTTAGCCGCTGCATATCAGCTTCAAAATGGTGGCGTAAGGACACTTGAGGCTGTTGCTGGTAACAAAGGAACTTATTACAAGACGACGCAAACCAGCACAGGGGCTAACCCTGAAATTCCCCTAGACACCGCAACAACGCTTGTACAGCTATACGCACCAAACAATATGGCTGATGCCGAATATGTCCGTGCCGCGGTAAAAGCAATCGCGCAATACACGGAACGGAAAATCTCAATAGCAGTCCTGACCGATATCAACAAGCTAAGTCCTCAAACGAAAGTCCTGTTTTGGCTGTCAGATAAAAAACTCACGGGTGCACAGCGCGCGGCATTACCGAGAGGTACCAGGCTCTTCAGCTATGAAGGAGATAAAGTGCAAAATATTAAATCAAGCATTCAGGATGCAGCAGGCGTAGCCCTGCAGAATGTTACTTTGCTTAAAAGAACACAAAATGCATCAAAGAAGCGCATTGATAATGCAGCTGCGCCGGACAAAGGGATCTGGATTGATGGCACAGGGCAGCCCGTACTTGCTTTAACACGCGAAGGCAACATCGATCATTACCGTTTTTACAGCAGGTTCAGGCCCGACTGGACAGAGATGGTCTGGTCAGATCAGATGGTCTACTTTTTACTTCCGGTTATTTTACCGGAAAGTGCAGCACGTAATGCTTTCCGAGATGCCTTAAAAGCCCCGGTCGCAAAAGCGGATTTGAACAATGCGCAGCAGATCGCTGCAGACGCCAACCTGAAGTCTCAGGTTGTAGCGACCGATGTGAGTCCCTGGTTCTGGTACCTGTTGTTGCTCCTCTTCTTAACGGAACGATGGATCACTTATAACAAAAGAAAGGTTGTCTCATGAGTGTATTGTCAGGAAAGATCTGGTTAGAAAAACTGCGTCGCCGATGGGTATTCACGGAGATTGTAGGTAACGTGTTATTAGCCCTAAGCCTGGCTGTCGTCACCTTTGCTTTGCTACGTCTTAAGTATAGTGAAGCTTTAGTTGGTGCCTTTTGTGTATTGGTTATCAGTTTAGTGGTTCTGTTTATAGTAAGCAAGCGTTGGCAACCGGCCATACATAAGATCACCAGCTTCGTTGATGGAACAATGCCAGAAGTGGAAAACAGCGCAAGCCTTTTGCTTGCAGATCCTTCGTCACTCTCGAGCTTACAGCAGTTGCAGCGCGAAAGGGTAAACAGCATCCTTGTTCAACACAAATTACCGAATGAACCTTTGAGGCAACTGCGCTTGCCGATGCTTGTTCTGGGCATTAGCATGCTGATTCTAGTGCTGCTCCCAAGGCTGGCTACCAATAGCACTGTCGCTGAAGTATCCAGCATGGTTAGCACGCAACAGGCAGATGTCGTGAAGGAAGTGGTACCTGTCACCATATCCGACTATTCCATCAGCATCAATCCTCCAGCTTATACCGGAAAAAAGACACGTCAGCAAGCGCAGTTTACATTGCGTGTAGAACTTGGAGCTGCAGTAAGTTGGAAGCTGGAAACCACTGAATCCATAAATGATCTCCGGTTTCTTTGGAATGATAAAGAAAGTCATACCCTGCGTAAAGTAGATGCTTCCGGACAGCGCTGGGGCTTTAACAAAGTACTGACAAAGCCTGGTTTCTACCAGGTGATCATAGATGGGAAAAAATCCGATTTCTACCAGGTGGAAATTATTCCAGACCAGCCTGTCGCCATCAAGATTATCAACCCGGAACAGCACAGCACAATCGACTTTGGGCAGCCTCAACGTGTTGACCTGAAGGTGCTCCTTACGGATGATTACGGAATTTCGGATGCGGTCATTCATGCGACAACCGCAAGCGGAAAGGGTGAAGCGGTAAGTTTCAAGACGCACAAGCTTAACTTCAGCACAGCCATTAAGAATCAGAGATCCCTGGATCTGCGTAAGCAGTTAGGCCTGGCGGGTTTAGGCATGAAAGCCGGTGATGAACTGTACTTTTTCATCAATGCGACCGACAATCACGGACAACAGAGCCGTTCAGATATGTACTTTGTATCCATACAGGATACCGCTGCATTGATGAGTATGGCCGGCATTGACAATGGGGTGAACCTCGTGCCAGAGTACTTCAGGAGTCAACGACAGATCATCATCGACACCGAGAAACTGCTCCGGGAGCGTAGCACCATCTCTGATGCAGATTTCAAAAAGCGCAGTAATGAGCTTGGCATTGACCAGAAGATGCTCCGTTTGCGGTATGGGAAGTTTCTTGGTGAAGAGGAAGAAACCCAGATCGGGGGTAGAGGAGAAGGCGAGGAAGGCCATAGCGCAGATGATGGTCACGACCACGGCGCACAGGCGGAGAAGCCCGCCTATGGAGATGTGCAGGCCATCATGGATCAATATGCCCATAAGCATGACCAGGCAGAAGATGCAACCTTTTTTGAACCACAGTTAAAGGCGCAGCTAAAAGCGACGTTAAATGAAATGTGGAGTGCCGAGCTGCAATTGCGTACCTACGACCCGCAAAAAGCCCTTCCATTTGAGTATAAGGCCCTGCGTCTGCTGAAAGACTTACAGCAGAAGTCGCGCGCCTATGTAGCAAAAACGGTTGTGAAAACTACGCCGCTCAAAGCGGAGAAAAGGCTAACCGGTGAACTTGCTGAGATACAGCAGGCAGCAGCAGTGAATAAGCATTTAGGCAACAAAGATCAAAGCGGCGATTTAAGAACGAGTCTGTCTTTGCTGGAAGGGCGGAAGTCTGGGCAAGCCGGGGACCCTGCAGACCTGACTATACTTCGTACCACGGAACAGGCGCTTGTTGCAGCAGCGGCCGGCAGCCCGGCCAAGTACTTGCCAGCATTAAAAGCCATGAAAACGGTTACACGAATGTGGACCTCAAGATCAGACATCAGCAGCGAAGCCAGCATTGCAGAACGCGGCATCAACAGTCTGATCGGCGCTGCTCAGGCTAAACCTTATAAGTCAGGCGGAAGCCCTACTGAGCTAAGCAAAACCTATTTTAACCAACTAAACAGAACCAGTCGCTAATATGCAGAACCTGTACGTCTACATCATTGCCGTTGTACTTGTAGCCATCTTCCTGCTTTATCATGAGCTGAAAAGAGCGAATAGAAAGCGATTGCCGCTGCGCATCCTTGCGGTAATCACTGCTTCTGCAGCCTTGTTGTTTTTTATTGTGCCGCTTAAATACGAGGAAACGTTAACGACAGATCCCAATACAATGAACATACTCACAGCGGGCGTGATTCCTGCAAGCTTGGGAAAGGAAATTTATTATACAAGTGATTCCAGTGTACTGAAGCAGGTTGGCAAAGATAAGGTTACATACATACCGGATCTGCTATACAATCTGGCAGGCCATCCCGAAGTTAATGGCCTGAATGTATATGGTTATGGGCTACCGGAACAGACCTTGAATGAACTGGATGATAAGGTTGTCTACTTCAAACCTGCGGAAACACCGGATGGGATTGTCTTTTGCAATTGGGCACGAATCCTTCCAGCATCAGAAGTGCTTCGCGTGCAGGGGACTTACAACAATACAAAGGATGCGCCCGTGAGATTGCTTTTGGAAGGGCTGGGTACCAAAATGGATTCCTTGATCATTCCAGCAAAGCAGCAATTAACCTTCGACTTAACAGCCCAACCAAGACAAACCGGTCGCGCCATCTACCGACTGCTAGCCATGCAGGGCGACAAAGAAATTGGCAGCAGCGATATTCCATTTGAAGTCATTGAACGTCCAACGGTGAAAGTGCTGGTGCTCGCCGCTTCGCCTGATTTTGAATTTAAATTTCTGCGCAATTGGCTCCATGACCACAACTATCCTGCATTCTTTCGGACAAGGATTAGTAAAGACAAATTCAGCACGGAACAGGTAAACCTGGAAAGCACAGAAAGTGCGAACATCACCGCTGCAACATTCAAAAAGTACGATCTTGTGATTGCGGACGACGAAGAACTAGCCAATCTCGGAGCATTAAATGGCGCTTTGCAACAGGAGCTTAACAATGGTCTTGGCTTACTGATCAGGTTGAGTGAAGCAAAAGCCTTATCAAATTTCAGCCAAACGTTCAAGCTGTCAGCAACCCAGGACAGCATCACCACGACTGTCATTCCTGTACTTGAAGCAGAAAAGTTGAAACCGGTGCCTATCGACCAACCCCTTTACATCGGCCAGAAGTCCACACAACTGCCCCTCGTTGCTGATACCAGAGGCCGCATTCTGGCAAGCACTGCCTTACGTGGCAATGGACGTGTTACGGCAACAACATTGCCGGCCACCTACAATTGGGTGTTAAACGCATCTGCTGCAGATTACGCCAGTTATTGGTCGGCGCTAATCAACAATACCGCCCGGAAAACCAGTCAGGAGTTCTCCTGGCAAATTGCACCCGCACTACCACTTCGTGGAGAACAGGTCGAGCTCATCTTCCAGGAGGTGATGGATAAAAATCCACCGCAGGTAATGCTTAACGGGCGTGCTTTAAATACACAGCAGCATCTGGTACTTCCATTTTACTGGCAGGCAAGCCACCAGGCAACTAACGGGGGATGGCAAACTTTCAGCACTACAGGCGGCCACAAACAGGCGATTTACATCTTCAAATCTGATGATTGGAAAAGTGTAAAAGCCTACGAACGACTGAAACTCAATATGGATTATCAGCAAAAGCAAGTTAAGGAGCGAATTCCCGATGAAAAAACAAGTAAGCAGATCGAGAAAACGGTGTCACGATGGATATTCTTTGCTTTTTTTCTGATAAGTATGGGTTTTTTATGGTTTGAAACGAAAATATTGCAATAGCCAATCGCAATAAATACTAAATTGAGCTATATAAACTTTTAAAACGAACTGCATTGAAAAGAAAAGATTTTATTAAACTCTCAGGGATGGGGCTTGGCGCGATGCTCCTGCAAAACCTGACGGCTTACGGAACGCCCATTGATCCGCTGCAAGCCCTGGACCGTGTAGATCCAAAAGTTAAAAAAGAACTGGCCGATGTTGCTTTAAATGCAGCAAAATCTAAGGGTGCCAGTTATGCCGACGTGCGTATCGGTCGTTACCTGAACCAGTTTGTTTCTACACGTGAAAAGCGTGTGCAGGGTGTTGCCAATACAGAATCGTATGGCATCGGTATACGCGTTATTGCCAATGGCTGCTGGGGCTTCGCCGCCACCAACAATGTCTCACGTGATGGTATCGCTAAAGCTGCTGAAGAAGCAGTAGCAGTAGCAAAGGCAAATGCAAAGATCCAGGGTGAACCGGTGAAACTTGCCCCGCAGAAAGGCTATGGTGAGGTAAGCTGGAAAACACCGCTTGAAATCAATTCTTTTGAAGTTCCTGTTAAAGAGAAGGTAGATCTTCTGCTGAATGTCAATGACATCGCCTTGCAGAATGGCGCAAGCTTCGTAAACTCGGTGATCTTTGCCGTGAACGAGCAGAAGTACTTCGCCTCTACTGACGGTTCTTACATCGATCAGGATGTACATCGTATCTACCCTTCATTCACTGTAACGCGTATTGATCGTACCTCAGGTAAATTCCAGACCAGAACTTCATTAAGCTCTCCAATGGGTATGGGATATGAATATATGCATCCTAAAGCTTCAGAGAAAGTCGAGGGTATCATACCACGTTACAAAGCACGCTACGATATTTTAGAAGATGTAAAATTCGCGGCACTCAATGCTGCAGAGAAAGTAAAAGCCAAAACCGTAGAGCCTGGAAAGTACGATCTGGTATTGGATCCATCACACCTTTGGTTAACCATCCACGAATCCGTAGGGCATCCGACTGAGCTCGATCGTGTACTCGGTTACGAAGCAAACTATGCGGGAACAAGCTTCCTTACCCTTGATAAGTGGAAGAGCAAGAAGTTCCAGTTCGGTAGTAATAAAGTAAATGTTGTTGCAGATAAGACCCAGGTAGGCTCCTTAGGTGCTGTTGGCTACGACGATGAGGGTGTAAAATGCAAGAAGTGGGACATCATCAAAGACGGCGTGCTGGTTAACTATCAGGCGATCCGCGATCAGGCACACATCATTGGTCTTGAAGAATCTCAGGGCTGCTGCTACGCGCAAGGCTGGGATGATGTACAGTTCCAACGGATGCCAAACGTATCACTACAGCCAGGCACGGCTAAACTGAGTGTAGATGACATGATTAAAGATGTCGAAAAGGGTATTTACATCAATGGTAATGGTAGTTTCTCCATAGATCAACAACGCTACAACTTCCAGTTTGGTGGACAGACGTTCCATGAAATTAAAAACGGAAAGATAGTCGGTATGCTGAACGATGTCGCTTATCAGGCAAATACACAGGAATTCTGGAATTCATGTACCGCAGTATGCGATGCAAGCGATTACCGCCTGGGTGGCTCTTTCAACGACGGTAAAGGTCAGCCTTCACAAAGCTCTGCAGTGTCTCACGGTAGTGCAACAACGAGATTCAATGGAATTAATGTTATCAATACAGCAAGAAAAATATAATTATGGCGATATTAAGTAAAGAAGAAGCCCAGGCAATCCTAAAAAAGGTAATCTCCTATTCTAAGGCAGATGCCTGTGAAGTGAATTTAAATGGCTCTGATGGGGGTAATATCCGCTATGCCCGTAATGCTGTTTCTACAGCAGGACAGATCAGTGTGATGAGCCTTGGTGTAAGTTCAACCTTCGGCAAGAAAACAGGTACTGCAACCATCAATGAGTTTGATGATGCTTCCCTGCAGAAAGTTGTGCAACGAGCTGAAGAGCTTGCCCGCTTAGCGCCGGAGAACCCGGAATATATGCCACCTTTGGGTCCGCAAACCTATACAGAGTCTGCAACCTTTAATGCTGCTACAGCAGCCATGACACCAGATACGCGTGCAGAAATGGTTGGAAAAAGCTTGTCTGTTTCAAAAGCTGCAAACCTGGAAGCCGCAGGTTTCCTGGAAAACTCCACGCGCTTTAACGCAATGATGAACTCCAAAGGGCTGTTTGCTTACAATAAGGGCACAGATGTTTCATTCTCGGTGACCGTGCGGAATCAGGATGGTACAGGATCGGGTTATGTAGATCAGAGCTTTAACAACCTGGACAAAATGGATACTCTTGCGCTAAGCAAAATTGCAGCTTCCAAAGCAACGAAATCTGCAGGTGCAAAAGCCATTGAGCCTGGTAAGTATACGGTAATTCTGGAACCTTTGGCAGCCAGTGATATCCTCAGCAACATGTTCCGCGGTTTTGACGCGCGAAGCGCAGATGAAGGCCGTAGCTTCATGAGTAAAAGAGGCGGTGGTACACGTCTTGGCGAACAGTTGTTCTCTGAAAATGTAAACATCTATTCTGACCCACTAAACCCGGAGCTGCCTTCATCCACATGGGATGGCGATGGTCTTCCGGTAAAAAGAACGCAGTGGGTACAAAATGGTGTGGTCAAAAATCTTTCTTACTCCAGGTATTGGGCGGCACAAAAAGGTGTTCAGCCGATTCCTTTTAATAGAAGTATCGTCATTGAAGGCGGAAGCCAGTCGCTGGAAGATTTAATCAAAAGCACAGAGAAGGGGATATTGGTTACACGTTTCTGGTACATCAGATCCGTGGATCCACAAACTTTACTTTTAACCGGACTTACCCGGGATGGTACTTTTTACATTGAAAATGGTGAAATTAAGTTCCCGCTGAAGAACTTCAGGTTCAACGAGAGTCCAGTGATTATGCTGAACAATGTTGAGGCATTAGGAAAGCCTGTTCGTACGGGCTCCGGAATGATTCCGCCAATGAAAATTCGTGACTTTACTTTCACCTAACTGTCAGACGCCGTTTAAGCGGCAAAGAAGAATACATTAGCAATGAGCATTCATTGCTAATTTTTTTTATTCAAAACTTTAAGCAATTGAGAAGAAGAGATTTTTTATACATGACTGGAGTAGGTGCAGCCGCAGGGATGCTGCCTGCCATGCCTGCCTTTAGCAGGGAGATCTCCATAGCGGAGGCACTTACACCCGTTGATGTGAAACTAAAAAAACGGATGGCTGATGTTGCGCTGAATGCCGCAAAGGGCAAAGGTGCAACTTACACCGACGTTCGCATCGGCAGGTACTTACGACAGGTCGTAGCAACGAGAGAAAATAGGGTAGACAACATTGCCAACGGCGAATCCTATGGTATTGGTATCCGGGTAATTGCTGCCGGAAGCTGGGGCTTTGCGGCGACCGACAAGATGGATGATGTAAGTATTGCCCGGGCCGCTGAAATGGCCGTGGCCATCGCGAAAGGTAATTCGAAGTTGATGACCGAACCGGTAAAACTTGCCCCTCAAAAAGGTTATGGTGAAGTAAGCTGGAAAACACCTGTGGAAGTAAACGGCTTTTCCGTACCAATCGCGGAAAAGGTGGAACTGCTGCTAGGCGTCAATGCTGCAGCGATGCAGGCGGGCGCGAAATACGTCAACTCCAACATGTTCCTGGTGAATGAACAAAAGTACTTTGCCTCCAGTGAAGGTTCTTATATTGATCAGGACATTCACAGGATCTGGCCTACATTCACGGTCACGAAAGTGGATGCCGCAGGCGGGAAATTCGAAACCAGAAATGCGCTGAGTGCACCAATGGGCATGGGCTATGAGTATATGCGGCCCAAGGAAGATCAGAAAATCAAAGGTGGGCCGGTTACGCTTTACAAAAACAACTACGATATTCTAGAGGATGTTAAGGAAGCGACTGCTCATGTAGACGAAAAGCTGAAGGCTAAACCGGTGCAACCCGGTAAATACGATCTGGTTCTGGATCCATCACACTTATTTCTGACCATCCACGAATCTGTGGGACACCCTACGGAGCTCGACCGCGTGTTGGGTTATGAAGCAAACTATGCCGGTACCAGCTTCCTGACACTGGATAAATGGAAAAGTAAAAAGTTCAACTTTGGAAGCAAGGAGGTCAACATCATTGCCGACCGGACCACACCTGGTTCGTTGGGGGCCATTGGCTACGATGATGAAGGGGTAAAAGCCGGTAAATGGGACATCATCAAAGATGGTATTTTGGTGAACTATCAAACCATCCGCGACCAGGCCCATATCTTGGGTTTGAAGGAATCTCAGGGCTGTTGTTATGCAGATAGCTGGGACAGCATCCAATTTCAGCGTATGCCAAACGTCTCCTTAGCCCCAGGTAATGCAGCACTATCTGCTGCAGATATGGTGAAGAATGTAGAAAAGGGGATCTACATGTTTGGTAGAAATTCCTACTCCATAGATCAGCAGCGTTACAATTTTCAGTTCAGTGCGCAACTGGCTTATGAGATTAAAGAAGGTAGGATTGTTGGTATGCTCAAAGATGCCGCTTATCAGGCCAATACCCAGGAGTTCTGGAATTCTTGTGTACAACGCTGTGATAAGAACGATTACCGCTTAGGTGGAACATTTTCTGATGGAAAAGGTCAGCCAAGCCAGGTGAGTGCTGTTTCACACGGCAGTCCGACAACCAGGTTCAATGGCGTCAGCGTCATCAACACCGGAAGAAGGTTAGGCTAGCGCTAAAAGTTTTAATGTAAAAAGATCCCTGTTACGACACGTAGCAGGGATCTTTTTTGTTATAATATACCGCTCAGCATTAACCTGCAGGGATCGGTGCATTCTGCTCGATAAGTTTTGCTTGCTTTAAATCTTTCCAAAGCTCTGCCGGAATTTTTGTCGCCATTGAGGCTGCGTTACTGCTGGCCTGCGCACCGGTACTTGCTCCTGGAATAACAGCAGCAACAACAGGGTGTGCTGCAGAAAATTGCAGCGCCACAGTTGGAAGGTCTACATTGTATTTGGAGATGATGGCACTGATTTGCTTCCTTTTCTCCACCATTTCCGCAGGGACGGTGTCCCCATAGTTAAAACGATCCCTGTTGGCCAGAAAACCTGCATTTAGCGGACCGCCGATTACGGCTTTCACTTTTTTCTTTTCCATCGCAGGAAAAAGGCTGTTTAAAGCTGCTTTATGATCCACCAGGGAGTATTGTATTGCCACCAGGCAGATATCCGGATCTGCAACTTCCATGGCCTTCATGATGGGTTGCGGGGTATTTACACCCATGCCCCAACCTTTGATGATGCCTTCTTCTCGCATCTTAGAAAGCTCTGGAAATGCACCCTTTGCAGCAATATTAAACTGGTCCATCCATTTATCGCCAAGTTCACCGGTATCAGGGGATAGGTCATGGACGTAAACGATGTCAATAGAGGACAGGCCCAGGCGCTGCAAACTATCTTCTATCGAGCGTCGTACCCCGGAGGCTGTATAATCGAATTTGTATTTGAAGTTCAATCGTCCTTTCCATAAACTTTTTGGATCTGATTTGAAGTTTGGATCAGCATCAAACACGCGACCCACCTTTGTGGAAAGCACGAATTCATCACGGTTCTTTTCAAAAAGAAAGTGTCCCATGCGGCGCTCGCTTAAGCCAAAACCATAAAATGGAGAGGTATCAAAGTACCGTACACCAGCATCCCAGGCAGCGGCCATCGCCATTTCTATCTGTTGGTTACTATTGACGTGCCAGGCATTGCCTGCAGCTACGCCGCCTAATCCAAAATTCTTCGGGAGTTTAAAATCATTAAAAAGGTTAGTAGACATGTTACTTTGCTTTGTAGGTGTTATAGATTGGGAAGCTTGTACAGCAAAAGCAGCGGGACCACCTACGGCGACTGCTGCTGTTGCTACGGCGGCCTTCGCTAAAAAGGCACGCCTGCTTTCCTGTTCGAAATTTTTGTTGTTCATAATCGATCGTTTTCGATGATCATATAACACCTGTAAACCTTTTATGTTCCTGATTTTTGTCAGGCGCTACCCACCCCTTTTATACTTGATGCCCCCAGAATGTAAAATGGAGTACTTCACTACTTCTTAATTCGTATTTCGAAAGTCTTGTTCCCAACCATATTTTCAATGAAGTTGGTTTTCGAGTCGATGTATAGAATCAAACCGAGGATCACAATAATGGCCACCATGATGATCTTTCGGCGCATGTATTGTTTAGAGGATGGTGATGGGTTACTTACAGCAGCTTTCTTGTTTCTTCCCTTTGACATAGTTCGCAAATATCGTGTTTCGCTGAATTAATCGCATCGTTGAAACTTTAATTAAATTATGTGGTTTTCCTTTGGAGTTTTACCTTAGTTAAACCAATCATCAACAATGAAAAGACGATCTTTCGTGAAAACAACAGTCCTGGGCACTGCAGCTGCAGCAATACTACCGCAACTAAGCTTGGGACATACAAACCCTAAAACAGAGAACCGCATGTACTATGAACTTCGTACCTATATCTTAAAGGATGCTAACCAACAAAGCCTTGTCGAAAACTACTTCGAAAAAGCGGCCATTCCCGCATTGAACAAGCTCGGTATAAAAAATGTTGGGGTATTTGCAGAAATAAAACCCTCAGGTCAATCTACGCTGATTGCCTTGATTCCATACAAATCAATAGCGGATTTTGAAAGCGTAAACAGCAAGCTGGATCAGGATAAGGCTTATTTAACCGCCGGTGCGGCCTACTTAAATGCACCTGCAACGGCACCGGCGTATGAACGTATTGAAAGTTCATTGTTAAAAGCCTTTACGCACATGCCAGGATTGGAGCTTCCGGCGAAAGGCAAACGCATTTTTGAATTGCGTAGGTATGAGCATGCCAGCGAGGCTGCGGGTGCTAAAAAGCGGGAGATGTTTAACGATGCTGGCGAGATCGACATCTTCAAGCGTCTGGGCTTTAAACCGGTATTCTTCGGAGAAACCATTATTGGTGACCACCGTCCAAATCTTTTCTATATGGTAACTTTCGACGATATGGCTGCACACGATCAGCATTGGAAATCATTCGGGGGCGACCCGGAATGGAAAAAGATTAGTGCCATACCCGAGTATGCAGATGCAAAGCTGGTATCCAAGATCACAGCTACTTTTCTGCAGCCCGCAGCTTATTCACAGATCTAAGCTTTACCGGAATTAAATAAAAGCGCCGGCTGGTATACTCCAGTCGGCGCTTTGTGTTTATATATGATGTGCGTTAAACATCTAGTAACTCATGGTAACAATTTTCGCAACATCTGCCGGAGCGAGCTTTTTGTGTTCACCAAGACCAAGCCATCCTCTTTCCTGAAAGCGTTGCTCGATCTTTTCAGCAGTACCTTCAAACTGATCTGTGTAGGCAGAAAGTGTTGTGTCGATTTCAAGGCTATGAAAGAATGCTTCAGTTTTTTCGATCGCGGCTTTTGCAAGTGCATCTGTGTCACCTTGGGCAAGTCCCCACACGCGCTGACCATATTGCGCAAGTTTTTCTTTTTTCGCCTCAAAGTTGAAGCGGTAATGACTTGGAACAATCACGGCTAAAGTTCTCGCATGGTCAATGCCAAACAAGGCTGTAAGTTCATGGCCGATCGCATGAACCGACCAATCGGTTGGCACACCTTTTTGGATCAATCCATTAAGGGCCATCGTGCAGGACCACATGAAATTTGCAGCGGCTTCGTAGTCGGCCGGATTATCCATTACCCTTGGGGCGATCTCGATCAGCGTTTGCATGATGCTCTCCGCAAAGCGGTCTTGCAGAAATGCCTTGGTAGGGTAGGTCATATATTGCTCAAGTACATGCGTAAATGCATCTGTGATGCCGTTTGCCAACTGCCGTTTCGGGATAGACGCAATAACCTGCGGGTCAAGAATGGAGAATACCGGGAATAAGCCCGGCCCACCCATGGAAAGCTTCTCCTGCGTGGTTTTCCTTGTAATAACCGCACCAGAGTTCATTTCTGAACCTGTGGCTGGAATGGTTAGCACGGTGCCAAATGGCAAACCCTTGAAAGTTCTGATGCTGTTCTTGAGAATATCCCATGGTTCAGCACCTTCAAATAAGGCAGCTGCTGAAAGGAACTTGACGCCATCAATAACGGAACCACCACCCACAGCCAGCATAAAGTCAATCTTTTCTGCTTTAATGATGCGCAGGGCTTCCAATAAGATATCGTATTCTGGGTTTGCAGGGATACCACTAAATTCTACGACTTCAAAGCCTTCAAGGGCTTTGGTTACTTGCTCGTAGATGCCGTTGGCTTTAATGCTGCCGCCACCATAAAGCATCATCACTTTTGCGCCTTGAGGGATCTCGGTCGCTATTTTACTAATCTGATCACGACCAAAAATGATCTTTGTTGGATTTTGAAATTCGAAATTTAACATTTTAAACAATTAGATTTTTACCACCATTTTGCCTTCGTTTTTGCCTTCGAATAAATCCATGAATGCTTGTGGAATCTGTTCAAAGCCATCTACAATGGTTTCTGCGTGTTGGAGTTTTCCGGCTTTAAGCCAGTCCGAGAGTTGCTTTACGCCTTCAGGGAACTTTTCTGCGTAATTGCTTACGATGAAGCCTTGCATCAGCATACTGTTCTTTAGAAGGTAAGGTTGAAGTCTCGGGCCCTGGCTTGCTTCAGTATCGTTATAAGAGGATATGGCACCACAAATCGCAATGCGTCCCCATTTATTCATGTTAAAAATGACCGCATCAGAGATGTCACCGCCTACATTATCAAAATAGATGTCTACACCATCTGAAGCAGCAGCAGCGATGGCTTCCTGCATATTCTTGGTGGTTTTATAGTTGATTGCTTCATCAAATCCGAACTTAGATTTCAACAGCGCTGTTTTTTCATCCGAGCCTGCGATGCCGATTACCTTGCATCCAAGGATTTTACCGATCTGGCCGACAACGCTGCCCACAGCACCTGCCGCACCGGATACCACCAGGGTTTCACCAGTTTTTGGCTTTCCAATTTCCTGTAAACCCATCAAGGCTGTTAAACAGGTAATACCTAAAACGCCCAGGTAAGCAGATAAACCCACCGAAGGATCAACCTTGGTCAGGCCCTTGCCATTGCTGGTTTGATATAATTTCCACGCTAAACCTGCAGTGACATAATCACCTGCTTTGAAATACTGGTTATTGGACGCGGTTACTTCGGCAATGATTGCCGAGCTCATCGGCTCATTCAGCTCGAAAGGGGGGACATACGATTTTGCATCACTCATTCGTCCACGTAAATAGGGGTCTACAGAAACGTAGGTTGTTTTTAAGAGCACTTCCCCGTCTTTTGCCTCTGGCATATCGATATCTTCAAATTTGAAGTCGCTTTCAGCCGGTTTTCCAACTGGTCTGTTTGCTAATAAGATTGCTTTGTTCATAATCCTTTGTTTAATGGTTTTTTAGCATCCATGGATGCTATTGATGTAAATTTTTTTTATTTCCGCATTTGCTCGAGCAAGTCGTTGAGCTGGTCTGCCTGGGCTACGTCCAGGTTAAGCTCTAAAGCATCAATGATTTGCCGTGCTTGTTTTTTCAGCTTTGCGCCTTCAGGTGTCAGTTTAACATAAACAACCCGCTGATCATTTAAGTTCCGATCCTTTTGAATTAGTCCCTTTTCAAGCAGCTTGTTCAGCAGGCGGGATGTATTCGGCATCCGGTCAATCAGACGTTCTTTTATCAGGTTCACAGTAGCCATCCGCTCGGGTTGTCCATATAAGATGCTAAGTGCGTTAAACTGCTGCAGTGATAGCCCTGTCGGCTTTAAAGCTGTAGAAATCCGGTTTAATGCCCAGTTTGAAGTGAAAATCAGGTTTGTAAGTGCGCGTTGTTGCGCATTTGGAAATTCATGTTTTAGCTCCTGTTCAATCTTCATGTTGCAAAAGTAACATCCATGGATGATATTTGTTTCTCTTGATATTTGAAAATTGTTGCTAAAAGGTCATTATGCAGCGGGTAGACAGTTAGCTCGGCGCAGGCTGGCATGAAATTGATGTGGAGTTAACAAGCATAACTTTATCTTTGCACTGCATTATGTACAAACTAGCCTTATCCGACACGAAATATAAAACGCCCGTATTCAAGAAGAATATACCTGACGACAGCTTTAAATACCAGCCCCTCCCTAAGCCCTCAGGGAAGTACCCATATCACATGGATTTAACGGAAATTGTTGATGATCCACCTGTGGACAAGATGGTGTTCCACATGGTAGGGGATACCGGTAGTGTTCGGAATCCCTCATTTCAGAAACTTGTTGTCGCGCAGATGTTGAGACACTTTAAAGCAAATGGAGCTGAAGAAGATGATCCGCAGTTTCTGTATCATCTAGGGGATGTCGTTTACAATTTTGGTGAGGCGAGTGCCTATAAGAGTCAGTTTTTTACGCCTTACGAAAAGTACCCTGCGCCAATTGTAGCAATTGCTGGAAATCATGATAGTGAGATAAACCCGGATAGCAAACCCTATAAAAGCCTGGACGCCTTTACCGCCGTATTCTGCGATACCGAACGCCAGGTGGTTTCTTTTAGTGGTGATGCTGAACGTAGGAGCATGACCCAGCCAAATGTATACTGGACATTGGAAACACCGCTTGCTACTTTCATTGGATTGCATAGCAATACACCCAAGTTTGGTATCGTTACGGAAGAACAGCGTGCATGGTTTAGAAAGGAGTTGCTTGCTGCAGATAAACACAGACCGGAGAAAGCGTTGATCGTCTGTATCCATCATTCGCCGTACTCTGCAGACATCAACCATGGATCGAGCATACCCATGATCGAGTTTCTGGAAAGTGCTTTTGCTGAAACCGGGGTGAAGCCTGATGTTGTTTTTAGCGGGCATGTGCACAATTACCAGCGTATGCAAAAGCAGTATCCAGATGGGGACAGTGTCCTGTTTATTGTTGCTGGTGGCGGCGGCTATGATGAGTTGCATCCCGTTGCTTCGGAGGAGGATGATCGCTTTACTAATGAAAATTCAATGTTCCAGGGTGTGCAACTTCTGAACTACTGTGACGACAAACACGGCTTTTTGAAAGTCAGCATTGAACGCGGACCAGAAGGATTATCACTTAGCGGGGCATATTACAGTATTCCGCATGAAGAAGAAATAGATAGTGATGACCCGGCTGTGCTTGCGGACGAGTTTCTTATAAACCTGCGCCGCTAGGGCTATGATCTATCAGCTGGATTGAAATTTTAAACGCCTTCATCTCTGAAGGCGTTTATGTTATTAAAATAAAAGAAAATGGCTAATGCTTGATACTTTTCGCATACTCCAATAGCATTCTCCGGAATGCAAGGTATTGTTCATTGAACTCGATGAAATCACCCTTGGTGGTATCGTAAATACATGCAATCGGGAGTGGAAGTTTAATGGACTGGAGCGCTACTTTCACGCTTTGCAAATCTGCAGCCATCTTGTGCCAAATGTCGTTGGCATGATCGTCGTAAATTATTCCTATACACATACTGTAAAAATATCCTAAATGTGGATATGGTTTGTGCATTCAGAGAACATAATTTGCAACAATTCTTCGTATAAAATTGGAATTAGTGTGCAATCAGCGTGATTTAGTCTTCATAATCGACTTCTTCAGTCTCAAAAAACAGCGCTCCGATACATACCACGAGTGCAAGGAGGCCTGCAACTGTAATGCAACCGCCGGCGATAACAACTAAAATATTCAGCATATCCATGTAAGTAGATCTTGTGATGAAGCCTTTCTTCATCTGCTGCTAATTTAGTGGCGGGTATGTAAAGTCAGGGTTAGCTGCTTATTATAAGATCATAAATTTCCACAGTGGTTCAGCAGTTGCAAACTTGCAAAATCAGGATACAGATCTATGATGGACAGGGAAGCCGGTTGTATTTCCAAGCGCTGCATGAGGTCCAGATGTATTCCGGTGTAGAAAGCAATTGCGGCTTTGATCATATCGGAATGACTCACCAATGCGACATACGATGCCGGGTGTTTTGCAGCAAGTTTTTCCAGGCCTTGTACCATGCGGCTCTGTGCTTCCTGCATCATTTCGCCGCCTGGAATTCTTGTGCCGCTTCGGAAAGTGTTGAAGCGCCTGAAAATCTCATCATTTTCCAAGGCCTCGAAAGGCTTGTTTGTCCAGCTGCCAAAATCGATTTCCTGGAAATGCTCGTCTACATTGCAGGTAAGGTTTTGAAGCGCTGCTATGGGGATTGCCGTCTCAATAGCGCGCTCAAGTGGACTGCTGTAGATCGCTGCAATGTTCAGTTTTGACAAACGCTGGGCGAGTGCTTCCGCCTGTACTTTGCCATCGTTATTCAGGTGTATGCCTGGGTGCCTGCCCGACAGGGATTTACCGACCGCATCTGTTGTTGCATGGCGTATGAGTAGAAATTTCGTCATGCATTGTTAAACTTAATGTTGCCTTTTTTGTTTTGTAATCACGACCTAAACTGTCAATCCTGTTTACTTAAGACTAAATAAATTCATTTGGAAAACACGAACAATCAACGTTTGAAAATAGGTGTACTAACCTTTCACCGATGTATAAATTATGGTAGTTACTGGCAAGCGCGCGGCTTGGTTGAAGGACTTCAAAAGCGTGGGCATGATGCCGTAATCCTGGATCACCAATCCAGTCGGGTAAATTTCTCAGAGTGGAAATGCGCTTTGCAACCTGTGCTCCCTACACATGTACCGGCATCAGATCATGCCTTGTACCGGGAAAAAGTGGAAAAGTTCTTCAAGCTATTTGAAGGTTTGCCACTTTCGCCGCCTTTCGATTTGAATGATCCTTCGCAAATGGAAGCATACGATCTCGTTGTTGTGGGCAGTGATGAAGTGTGGAATCTATCCCATCCTTGGTACAGCTACTGTCCTTTGTTCTATGGCGACGGACTGAAAGCGAAACGCTTGATTTCTTATGCGGCCAGCTTTGGCAATTATCAGGCTTCATGGGGTCTGGATAAGGATTGGGCAAATAAGCTTTTCCAGTTTGATCACATCTCAATCCGTGATGATAATTCAAGTGCAATTATTGAGCAGGCCTTAGGATTTAAGCCGGAGATGGTTTTGGATCCTTGTTTACAGTTCCCGATCCAATATGAAAAGCGTGCAATCCCACATCGGAAAACTCCATATGTGGCACTGTATGGACATAACTTTTCTGAGTTCTTCATTTCTGAAGTTAGGGCCTGGTCCGACCGGGAGCAGCTGCCTTTGATAAGCATTGGATATCGAAACGACTGGGCGGATGAAAACTGGCTAACGGCAGATCCACATGACTTCGCTAATTTTATTGCTGAAGCAAAAGCTGTGGTTACCAACTTTTTCCATGGCTGCGTATTCTCCCTGATCAATTCGAAGCCTTTTGTATGCGAGACTTCTCCTTATCGGAGCATCAAGGTTCAAGGGCTGATGACTAAGCTGGGTGGAGAGCACCACCTGATTACGGCAGACAGCCCGACTGAGGTGTACAACGCAAGACTATCAGAACCACTTGATCCGAAAATTCAGGAGCGAATAGAAGCATTGCGTGCGCAGTCGAACGCGTATCTGGATGCGGCATTAGCACCCAAATTGCTGGCGTTATCATGAGGGATGAAAGAAGTATAGACGCCCCTCAATTGTATAGCCCCGAAGGCATTGTAAATTCAGGATTGTGTATTGGTTGCGGCAGTTGTGCCGCGCAGGCACAATTTCAGGGCATAGACACGAAGATGAAGTTCGATAAGTACGGCTTATACAAACCTGAAGGCCCTGCAAGCTGGTATAAGTCACCATCGGAAAGCTTTACCGCAACCTGTCCTTTTTCACCGGCGGCAAGAAAGGAAGATGAACTGGCGGTCCACAACTTTCTTGCATCGCCAAACCATAGTGAAACTGTTGGGCGTTTTGAGTCATCTTACGTTGGGCACGTTCTGGAGCAGGACTTCCGTTTACAGGGGAGTTCTGGCGGTATGGTTACCTGGGTTGCGTCAGAGTTGTTGCGCAAAGGCCTCATTGATGGCGTTGCACATGTAATTGCGCTGAAAGATCCTCAGGCTGATGGCCGATTCTTTAAATACAGGATTGCAAGAAATCAGGACGAACTGAATGAAGGTGCAAAATCCAGGTATTATCCGGTGGAGATGTCCGAAGTGCTTCAGGTGATCCGCGACACCCCGGGCAGGTACGCCGTTGTGGCATTGCCATGTATGACGAAGGCGCTTCAGTTGCTGCGGGAAGAAGATGAAATATTCAAGGCACGCATTAGCTTCACCTTAGGTTTGTTCTGTGGGCACATGAAGAGCGCACATTTTGCGGAGAGTTTCGCATGGCAGATGGGGGCACCTTTCAAAGCGGTGAAAGAAGTAGAATATCGCTACAAATACCCGGACCGTCCGGCAAACTGGTATAATGCAATGCTTCGGCTGGAAGATGGTACGCAGCTGAACAAAGACTGGTGGCACCTGGCAGATGGTGACTGGGGTGCTGGTTTTTTCATGAGTTCTGCCTGTAACTTCTGTGATGACGTGGTTTCGGAAACAGCAGATGTTGCTTTCGGCGACGCTTGGGTGGAACCTTATTCTTCAGATGGTAAAGGTACGAATGTGGTCATCGCACGCAGTGCGTTAGTTAAAGATCTTATTGTTGCTGCTATACAGGAGGGCAGATTGCAGCTGGAGGAGGTTAGTGGTGACTTTGTAGAACAAACGCAGGCTGCGGGTTTCAGGCAGCGCCGGGAAGGTCTTGCTTATCGACTAACTTGGGCGCCAAAAGGTATTCAGCCGAACAAGCGTGTGCAGCCTGATGCAGACCGCCCGGAACGGTCCCGAAAAGTTATTTACCGGACCCGGTACTGGATTTCGAAGCTGAGCCATCGTATGTTCTGGATCGCGAGAAAAACAGGTATGCCGGGGATTTACATCTCCTGGGCTAGGGTTGCCGCTTCATTTTACCATGGCATTGCTTATCACAAAGGCAATTTTGGAGAAATGAAGAAGCGGTACGTCGAGTTTAAGAAGTAGTTAAGAATTTAGCGCGTGGCTCCTTAGTTCAAGGGCTACGCGTGCTATGACAGCCGGCCAGCCCTCATTTTCTTTTTGCCTGAAGAGTCGCATGGATGGATACCAGGGGCTGTCCTGACGTTCGTCCATCCATCGCCAATCGGCTTTATCGTGCAGAATTGTCCAAACCGGAACGTTCATGGCGCCAGCAAGGTGCGCAGGCATAGAGTCCACGCTGATCATCAGATCCAGGCCCTTGATTACGCGTGCATAGTTGGTGAGGCTAAATTCACCAGGGTGAATGCCGAAGCCTTCCTGCCAGCCAGCGGCTTCTGCATTGGCTTGTAATATAAATAAGTTGATGTTGGGAATATCGGCCAATGGCGCAAGTGCCGAAAAGGGGATGCAACGTGCTTGATTCCAATCCCCGGATTGCCATACCAGACCAACGTTAAACTTATGTTCTTCTGATAATTTTAACGGGTCGGCCTGTAGATAGGGGACGTTAGCAGGGATGGTGTCTGTCGTCGTTCTGAAAATAAAAGGGAGTTCCATCACTTCAAGATCTACATCGTAGCCTACATCCGGTTGACCGTCATGTAATGGGAGAAGCTGATTGATTTCCGGGATGGTTTTCAGCAGCTCCAACAATGGCTCCTGTGCCCAAACGATAACTTCTTTTGCAATCTGCCTAAGTTTTGGGATATAGCGCATGAACTGAATGGTGTCGCCAAGGCCGTGGTAGCAGCGTACGAGCACGCGCTTATCATCTAAGGGGCTGCCGTTCCATACGCATTGGTAATGCCTTGGCAGGCGGGGATCGCGATTGACCCCCGCTGCAAGTACTTTGTCGCTTAATTTCCAGGCTTTTTCGAATTTTTCCGCCCGCATGCATTGCATCCAGGCAGTGGGAATGCGTTTTAGCTCATCAGCTTGTTGCTGATTTTCGTGCTGCGACTTTCTATCGTACATGGGTTAGGCATAACGGCGCATCATTCTTGCGCAGAAATCGGCATATTCTTCAATCACGTGCGGCGGACTGGTATGATGTGCCTCAATTCCTTTTTCTTCCGGTGTAAAGCAGAAGGTGATGGTTAAGTCAAATTCATCCAGTGCTTTCATCATTTTGTCGAACCACTGATCTGCACCAGGTCTGAGGGAGTCGGCCCAGCTCAGTCCGGTACGGAGACGCTTAACACCTAATTTTCTAAGCCAATCTACGGCTTGCTCCAGGCGGTGGTCTTCAAAATGGAACCACTGGCAGATACCAAATTCTGGTGTGTAGTCTGAGAAGTGTTTAAACGCGAGTTTGGGTGTGCCATCCTCGTGGAGCAGTCCCATGTAGAAGTGGCGGTAATAGGACGAACCTTCCGCTTCGCGGTGACGCGTGGTAGCGCCCCAGGCTTGTGGCAGGTCGTAAAGGCTGTACCAGTGTACGCGATCTACCAGGCCGGTCAGTAATTCCGCTGTACGGCGGAATCCAAATTCCTGAACTTCTTCAGCACCGAAGGTGGAAATACCAACCTCCGTTACCCAGATTGGCAGATCCGTAACCGCTCTGATCTCGTTAATTTTTGCTGGCCATTCGTTGATGTTCCAAAGGTTCCAGTCTAAAGGGAAGCCATGGACGGCTACCGCATTGAGGTTCTCCAGGGTACCCAGGCCTTTAAGGTGTTGGACGAAACCTGGATCAATAGGGGATATACCGCCGAGTACACGTGTAATATCTGGTTTCTCTGCTTTTGCAGCAATTGCTGCGAGTTTGACCATATCAGAAAAAATCTTCCAATCCTGGTCGATGTCAAAATTCCAATGTGATTTGTTATTCGGTTCGTTCCAGAACTTAACAGCTTCGATCATACTTTCTTATTTCTTATTCGGGTAAACTGCACGTACCTGGTCGTCAACTAGCTGACCACGACGGCAAATGTAAACTTCTAGTTCAGGATGTTGTTCAATTTCAAAGCCAGCGCTGCGAAGCATTGCTTCCATACCAGCACGGTTAGGGATCCACCAGTTTGTCGGATCGTTAGAGTAGCGGTGTTCGATAAAATACATCTGCGGGAACTCCGGTTGTTTAAAGATGTCGGTATTCCAGAAGTCGTAATCCGCTTCTACCGGGCCGAGCTGATCACTACCACGCTGCATGGACTGGAAAATCAGTTGGTCTTTTACCACGGTATCATAAAGGATGTCCAGCGCGAGTAGGGGATGGCGGAGGTGGTATAGTACGCCCATAAAGATCACGACATCGAACTTTTCACCCAGGCTGCCAACGTCGTACACTGACATATTTCTAAATTCGATATCTACGCCGGATACTTTAGCTGCATAACGCGCCTGATTCAGGTAAACTTCGTCTGAATCAATGCCGAGCACGCGAGATGCACCGCGACGTTTCATTTCAATAGAATAGAAGCCTGCATTGCAGCCGATGTCGAGCACCGTTTTTCCGGTCAGGTCTTTCGGAATAGCGTCTGCAAACATTTGAAATTTAACATTCGGGTAATCGCCAAGGAAGTGGTCGGGCGCAGTTTTTACACCATTGAGTTCAATGTTGTGAAACCACTTACCCAACTTCTGGATTTCTTCCCTGATTGCCGAATCCGTTAACTCGTAGGAAGAAGGAATTTTGTTGTCCATGAAGGTTTGAGATTATTTACTGATTTAACTTCTTAATGCTTAAGTCACTGTTTTGGGGTTCGTCCCTGGTAAATCGGGGCGCCTGTCAGATTGTAGACAAACAAATGAATTTTTTGTTTTTTGCAGCTGTTTCTTTTTGATATTATTTTAATAATTTAAACGTAATGGATTTGTAATCAGGTAGATTAAGTTTTCTTTAAGAAATTCAATATCGAGTAAACATTTTTTATTAGTCATTGTTTTAAATACGGTTTTGGCAGTTGAAAAGTAGATAATACACCTCCGGTTCGGATTGGAATACTACTGCATAGGCAATTTCTACCTTCTATTTTCAGGTAAGTTGCAAGTGAAGAAAGGAGTTAAACCGCTTAACGCAGTTAATTAACTTAGGCCGCTCATAAGCATTAAAAGATTTGTCGCAGGTAGTTTAGCGGATCTCTTTGGTAGCATTAAAGAAGCTATGTCCATTTGGCAAGCTTCGTTGCTGACGGAACGTAAACTACAGGTGTTTTTGCAGCAACATAGATGTTGCTGGGACTAAGCAAAAATGTAACACATTAACTATGAATAAAATTTTAATTACAGGAGGAGCAGGTTTTATCGGTTCCCATTTATGCGATGAATTAATTGGCAAAGGTTATTCGGTGCGTGTCCTGGATAGCTTAATTGCGCAGGTGCATGGTGCAGATGCAGAACGCCCGGCATATCTACATCCAGATGTAGAACTTGTTGTAGGCGATGTGCGCGATAAGGCTGCAGTACTTCGTGCCTTGAAAGGCGTAGACGCCGTTTACCACTTTGCTGCGCGTGTTGGTGTTGGGCAAAGCATGTATGAGGTTAATGAATATACGGATGTAAACAACCGCGGAACCGCTGTTTTATTGGAGGCCTTGATTGAAAGCCCAGTAAAGCGACTGATTGTTGCTTCCAGTATGAGTATATATGGTGAAGGCTTGTATGTGTCTGATAACGGTGATGTTGTTGAAGACGCGAGCCGTCCACTTAAACAACTGAAAGCCAGTAATTGGGAATTATATAACGATGGCCAACCACTTAAACCAATCGCAACCCCTGAATCTAAAAAGCCATCCCTGGCATCCGTTTACGCACTCTCTAAGTACGACCAGGAAGTGATGAGTTTGATCTGCGGTAAAGCCTATAACATCCCAACGGTAGCGTTGCGGTTTTTCAATGTTTATGGTACGCGCCAGGCATTATCTAATCCTTACACCGGCGTACTTGCCATATTTGCTTCAAGATATCTGAACAATAAAGCACCGCTGATTTTTGAAGACGGTGAGCAGAAGCGCGATTTTGTTAGCGTTAAAGACGTTGCTAAAGCATGTCGCCTTGCGCTTGAAGTAGAAGAAGCTGCTTATGAGGTCTTCAACATTGGTAGTGGCAATAGCTACACCGTAAATGAAATTGCCAGCAAGCTGTCTAAGACAATGGGCGTTGAGGTTGAACAAAATGTAACTGGTGAATACCGCGTGGGTGACATCAGACATTGTTTTGGTGACATCAGTAAAGCAAAGCGTATTCTGGGCTTCGAGCCAGAGGTAAATTTCGAAGATGGCTTGAAAGAACTTGCGGAATGGCTGGAGGAGCAGGTTGCAGTAGACAACGTAGACCAGGCGAAAGAAGAACTTGCCGCCAGGGGATTAACCGTTTAACTTAGACACTTTAATAGACGCTATATGAATAGCAAATCAACAACAAATCATCATAATCACACCACACTAATTACTGGTGGAGCCGGCTTCATCGGTACAAATCTTGCAGATGCATTGTTGTCGGAAGGAAAATCTGTGATTATATATGATAATCTTTCACGTAACGGTGTTGAAAAGAACCTGAACTGGCTGCGAGCAAAATATACAGCTAACCTGAGAATAGAGATTGCTGACATCAGAGACGAAGTTGCCTTACGGGAAGCCGTGAATGCTGCTGATGCCGTTTATCATTTTGCCGCGCAAGTGGCCGTGACTACGAGCTGCACAGATCCTTTGATGGATTTTGAAGTCAATGCCCGTGGTACAATCAATTTACTGGAAGCCATCCGCCAATCTGAAAAGCAGCCACCACTGGTGTTTACCTCTACGAATAAGGTATATGGGGACCTTGAAGACCTTAAAGTCGTACTAAAGGGCGACCGCTATGCACCAGAAGATGCTTCAATCGCTGCGACGGGCGTGTCTGAAGCGAGAAGTATAGACTTCCATAGTCCTTATGGTTGTTCAAAAGGCGCCGCCGACGCTTACATCCTTGATTATGCCAGAACTTTCGGCCTTAAAGCTGTCGTTTTTAGAATGAGCTGCATTTATGGACCTCATCAGTTTGGAACGGAAGACCAGGGCTGGATTGCGCATTTCCTAATTAGTGCATTGGAGGGTAAACCACTGACGATTTATGGTGATGGAAAGCAGGTACGCGACATCCTTTATGTAGAGGACCTGATACGTGCCATGAAAATTGCGCAAACACAAATGAGCAAGCTAACCGGTCAGGCTTTTAATATTGGGGGTGGTGTGAATAACACCATCAGCTTGCTTGAACTGCTGAAGCTTATTGAAGATATGCAGGGTGAGTCGCTGGATGTTGACTTTGGTGATTGGCGTCCGGGTGACCAGCGCTACTATGTTTCAGACATCCGCAAGTTCAGCAATGCAGGGAATTGGGCACCAGAGCTTTCCGCTAAAGAAGGCATTCGTAACCTTTACGACTGGTTGGTCGCATTCAGAAATGTTCCGGCAACAAACAATGTTTACTCGCGTGAATCAATATAATGGAATTGGAAACTGAAGAAAAGAATTTTGTAAATACGAATACGGAGGTGATGGAAGCGTTGGAGATTACCGCTCCGAAGAACATCACCAAAAAACAAATTGCTAAACCTGAACCAGCAGCCGACGAAGTCAGAATTAAGATGGAAGGCTGTGGTTTGTGCGCTTCCAATCTTCCTGTGTGGGAGGGAAGAGAGTGGTTTCAATATCCGGTGCAAGCCGGAAATCCCGGCCATGAAGGCTGGGGCCGCATTGACGCGCTTGGCACTGAAGTCACGGGTTTTGCGAAAGGCGACCGCGTAGCAGCGATCACCTACAATGCCTTCGCACAATACGATGTGACTAAAGCCAGTAACCTGATCAAGCTTCCTGCTGAACTAGATAATTTACCTTTCCCGGGCGAACCGCTTGGCTGTGCAATGAACATATTTGAACGCAGCGATATCCGCGCTGGACAAACAGTTGCCATCCTGGGCGTTGGTTTTCTCGGCGCATTACTCATCCAGCTTGCGCATCATGCGGGTGCTAAGGTCATCGCGATTTCGCGTAAAAGCTCTTCCTTAGCGCTGGCGCGAAAGCTTGGTGCTGATGAAGTTATCGCCATGGACGACCATTGGAAGATCATCGAGCAGGTGAAGCAACTAACAAATGAAAACTTCTGTGAGCGGGTGATTGAAGCAACTGGTAAACAGTGGCCACTTGATCTTGCAGCTGAATTAACCGGTATACGTGGAAAACTGATCATCGCCGGGTACCACCAGGATGGAACTCGTCAGGTAAACATGCAGCTTTGGAACTGGAGAGGGATAGATGTAATTAACGCCCATGAACGTGACCCTGAGGAATATCTGAAAGGTATGCGGAACGCGGTTACCGCGGTGATGGATGGCAGAATAGATCCACAGCCATTATTCACCCATGTCTTCGACTCCACAGAACTGCAGCAAGCTTTCGAACTGCACCACGAAAACCCTGAGGGTTTTACAAAAGCATTGATAACGTTTAAAGATTAGTAGAGATGGATGAAACCATAGTAGATCAAAAGCCCAGGTTGGGTTTTATTGGTGTGGGCTGGATCGGCCGCAACCGTCTTCAGGCCGTTGCAGAACAGCAGATTGGAGATATACGGCTTGTTTCTGACCCTAATGCAGGTTATGCTCAAGAAGCGCTTCAATATGCAAAAGGGGCGAAGGTCGTGGACTCGCTATCTGAACTGATAGAAAATGATGTTGATGGTGTTATTATCGCTACACCCAGCGCATTGCATGCCTCACAGTCCATTGACGCACTTGCTGCTGGCAAGGCAGTATTTTGCCAGAAACCTTTGGGCCGCGATGCCGCGGAAGTGAAGGGAGTAGTTGAAAAAGCACAGGAAAAAGACGTGTTGTTGAGCGTGGACTTCTCTTACCGGTTCACCAATGGAATTGTGGCACTTAAATCTGTCCTGGATTCAGGTGAGCTTGGGGACATCTATGGTGTTAATCTGGTGTTCCACAATGCTTATGGCCCGGATAAGCCATGGTACTTCGACCCTAAACTTGCGGGTGGTGGGTGTGTGATGGATCTTGGCGTGCACCTGGTGGACTTACTGGTTTGGTTGTTCAATAATCCCGACGTAAGTGATGTCAACAGTCAGTTATTTGCTAAGGGTAAAAAAATTGAAGACATTGTAGAACAGGTTGAGGACTATGCTGTTGCGCAGTTGTTGTTAAACAACAGCATTGCGGTTCAAATGGCTTGTTCCTGGAACCTGCCCGCTGGTGTTGATGCCGTAATTGAAGTAAGTATCTACGGCACGAACGGTGGTGTTTCGTTCAAGAATGTTAATGGATCCTTCTATGATTTCAGCACTGAGCGGTTCCATGGGACATCACGTGAAGTGATTAGCAGTCCAGGTGATAGCTGGGGTGGAAAAGCTGCTATCGATTGGGTAGCGCAACTTGCCGAGAAAGGCAATAAGTTCAACCCCGAAGCATTTCAGTACCTGAAAGCAGCAGAGGTCCTGGATAAAATCTATAAAAGAAAATAATAAAGAAGAAAATAGCGCTGCGCGCCGATGATGATACAGGAGCAATCTGTACGGAAGATACTTATGACTGCGGATCCCGTGGGCGGCGTTTGGACCTACGCGATGGACCTTTGCCGTGCCTTTGATGCTGTTGGTATCCAGGTATGCCTGGCGACTTTGGGCGGTCTTTTATCTGAAAGTCAGCATGCTGAAGTACGTAACATCTCCGGAGTAGATTTGCGTGAAAGTACCTTCAAACTGGAATGGATGGACGACCCCTGGGCGGATGTAGATGCTTCCGGGGATTGGTTACTTGGCCTGGAGAAGGAAGTAGAACCCGACCTGATTCACCTGAATGGGTACATGCATGCTGTCCTGAGCTGGAAAGCGCCGGTGCTTGTTGTGGCGCATTCTTGTGTGCTATCCTGGTGGCAGGGTGTGCTTAACACACCTGCGCCGATAGAATGGGGCGAATATAAGCGTCGCGTAACAGCCGGCTTGAATGCCGCGGATGCTGTTGTGGTGATTTCTAACACCTATGCTGCGGAACTACAACGCCTGTATGGCCCGGTTCAGAACATCAGCGTCGTCTATAACGGCCGTGACCCCGAAAGCTTTCGCGCCAGCGACAAAAGACCACAAGTGTTTGCGATGGGCAGGATCTGGGATGAGGCAAAAAACCTGCAAGTTTTGGCTAAGCTGAAGAACCCGTTACAGCTCCCGATCTTTATTGCGGGTGACAACATCGATCCGAATACTGCAGAGGCCGTGCGTATCCATAACGTAACCCTAATGGGTAAGTTGAGCCAGGAAGAAGTTCGTGCGCAGCTCGCAGTTTCTCAATTCTACGTTTTGCCTGCCCAGTACGAACCATTTGGTTTGTCGGCACTGGAGGCCGCCTTTTCCGGTTGCCTGCTGTTGCTCGCTGATATTCCGACATTGAGAGAACTTTGGGGTGATACCGCACTGTATTTCAACCCAAATGTTCCGGAAGAAATAGATGCACTGCTTGAAGCGGCATGTCGCAACCCAGCCGAGACGCAGGCAAGGATTAAGCGCTGTACAACACATGCGCAGCAATTTTCACTGGCCAATATGTCCAGACAATACCTGAACCTGTACCAGCATCTGGTACAAAGCAACCTTGTATCTTAACCTAACGCACAAGAATATATGAAAATAAGCATGTTTTACCATTCTCTTTTATCTGACTGGAACCACGGTAATGCACATTTTTTAAGGGGCGTTGTCGCCGAATTGATCAACAGAGGACATGAGGTGAAAGTGTATGAGCCTGAAGGCAACTGGAGTTTAACCAATCTTCTTGAGGGCCATGGGGAGTCTTACCTTCAGGAATTCCAGGATACCTACCCACAGCTAAAATCCACTTTCTATGAAGCGGATAAAGTCGATCTGGATGCCCTGTTAAAAGATCAGGATCTCGTGATCGTTCACGAATGGAATGAACATAGCCTGGTAAAAGCGATTGGCGAGTACCATGCAAAAACGCGGAAGTTTAAGTTGCTGTTCCACGATACCCATCACCGCGCTGTTACGGAACGTGCAAGTATGCAGCAGTATGATCTGCAGCATTATGATGGGGTGCTTGCATTTGGGAACGTGATCAGAGATCTGTATCTGAAAGAGGGCTGGACAAAAAATGCATGGACCTGGCATGAAGCCGCGGATACGCGCATTTTCCAACCGATTGAAAGTGAAGAAAAGCTTGGCGATTTAGTCTGGGTTGGTAACTGGGGCGACAATGAAAGAACCAAGGAATTACAAACCTTCCTGATCGATCCGGTAAAGGAACTTGGTCTTAAAGCAAAAATCTATGGTGTTCGTTATCCGGATTCCGCGCTGAAGGCGCTTGAAGAAGCCGGAATTGAGTACGGCAACTGGTTGCCAAACTATAAAGCACCTGAGATCTTTGCGAAATACAAGGTAACGGTGCATGTACCAAGACGTCCATACGTGGAGTCACTTCCGGGCATCCCGACCATACGTCCTTTTGAGGCTATGGCCTGTGGCATTCCGCTGGTATGTTCGCCATGGGATGACGCTGAACACCTGTTCACACCGGGGAAAGACTACCTCGTTGCCGACAGCAAGGAAGCCATGAAAAAGCACCTCAGCGACATTCTTAACGATGGAGAAACTGGTAAAGCCATTGCTGCGCATGGATTAAACACCATCAAAGCCAGACATACCTGTGCACACCGCGTTGACGAGCTGCTTCAGATCCTGGAAGCGCTAAAGTTAGAAGCACCAGCGTTGTAAATAATATTCCAACCCTAACCACAAAGAAACATGAAGAACCAACTGAAAATAGCCTTTTATGGCTCAAGCCTTGTCTCAGCATACTGGAATGGCGCCGCCACCTATTACAGAGGCATCATCAAAGAACTGAACCGCCTTGGGCACCAGGTGACTTTCTACGAACCAGATGCATACGAACGTCAGCAGCACCGCGATATTCCGGACCCCGAATGGGCCACCGTTGTGGTTTATGAAAACAACGAGGAAAGTGCACAGCAGGTGCTAGCGCAGGCTGCGACAGCAGATATCGTGATCAAAGCCAGCGGCGTCGGCGTGTTTGATGAACTGCTGGAAGCGGAGGTGCTCAAACGTCGTCAACCACATCAATTGGTAATTTTCTGGGATGTTGATGCACCTGCAACACTGGAGCGTATGACCAATAATCCGGAAGATCCCTTCCGTGCACTCGTGCCGCAGTATGACATGATTCTCACCTATGGTGGCGGTCAGCCCGTAATTGATGCATATACCGAGTTTGGCGCGAGCAAATGTATTCCGATATACAATGCACTTGATCCGGAGACGCATTATCCTGTTCCTGAAGAACAGAAGTTCAAATGTGATCTGGCCTTTTTGGGGAACCGGTTGCCCGACCGTGAAACTCGGGTGGAAGAATTCTTCCTGAAAGCTGCGGCGCAACTGCCAGAACAAACCTTCAAAATTGGAGGTAGCGGCTGGGGCGATAAGCAGATGCCATCCAACATCGAGTACATCGGTCACGTTTACACCAAAGAACATAATGCTTTCAACTGCACGCCGAAGGCGGTATTGAACATCAGCAGAGACAGCATGGCGAAGATGGGCTTTTCACCTGCAACACGCGTGTTTGAAGCCGCAGGAGCGGGCGCCTGTATCATTACAGATTACTGGGTAGGGATCGACTTTTTCTTTGAGCCTGGTAAGGAGATTCTTGTAGCTGGCAGTGGCGATGAAGTTGCGGAAATCCTGAGCAAGCTATCTGCTGAAGAAGCGAGTGCCATTGGTGCAGCCGCGAAGGAGCGGGTACTCAAATCTCATACTTACGCGCATCGTGCGCTTGAAGCGGACAAATTGTTTAAAGCGCATTTTGAACTTACCAACTCGGCATCCGTATGAACAGAAAACCATTAGACATTACCATACTTGGATTATCCATTACCTCATCCTGGGGCAATGGGCATGCAACAACTTTCCGTGCGCTTGTGAAGGAGTTGGATAAGGCTGGGCATCGCGTTACTTTCCTGGAGCGCGACGTACCATGGTATGCGGAGAACCGTGACCTGGCAAACCCGGAATATTGCAGAACCATTTTGTACAAGGATCTTGACGAGCTTAAGCATAGCTATGCAGAGGAGGTGCGTAGCGCAGATTTCGTCATTGTGGGATCGTACGTGCCGGAAGGTGTACCTGTAGGGGAGTGGGTTTGCGAAACTGCGAAAGGCATTAAAGCATTTTATGATATTGATACGCCGGTTACTCTCGCCAAACTGGAGCGTAAAGATTATGAGTATCTAAGTCCGGAGCTGATCGCTGCTTACGATCTGTACTTGTCATTTACCGGCGGGCCAACTTTACAACGCCTTGAAGAAGTCTATGGCTCACCATGTGCCAGAGCATTATACTGCTCTGTCGATCCGGCGCTATATTTTCCGGAAGAGACAGAAAAGACAATGGACCTCGGCTACTTGGGTACATATAGTGATGACCGCCAGCCGCCATTGGAAAAGTTGCTTTTTGATGCCGCAAAAGCCTGGCCTGAAGGCCGGTTTACAGTTGCTGGTCCGCAGTACCCGGAATCAATCTCCTGGCCGTCAAATGTGGAGCACATCCACCATTTACCCCCTGCAGCACACCGCAAGTTTTACAATGGGCAATGTTTCGCTTTGAACATCACCAGAGCGGACATGATCCAGGCCGGGTACTCGCCAAGTGTTAGACTCTTTGAAGCAGCGGCATGTGGTGTACCGATCATCAGTGATTTCTGGGAAGGACTTGATTCTGTTTTCGAGATTGGCACTGAGATATTGGTTTCACATTCCGGCGCAGAAACCCTGGAGTACCTTCAATCTATGGATGACGCGAGCCGTGCAGCCATTGGTGAACGTGCAAGAGCCAAGATCCTTTCTGCACACACCGCGAGCCATCGTGCAGCAGAGCTGGTGGAATATGCTTACGAACGCATAGAGGCGCAAGCCACTGTTAAATAATATTTAGTGTTCAAAACGTATTTGTTAGGCGTGGAAAGTACCTGTTCTTTGAATCGGGAAACATTTTTTGATAAGATTCGTTTTTTCCGTATATTGTAGATACAAATTCAAAGATAAAAAAGTCCTAGGAGCGGGTGATCCGCGAGGGCTAGGCACCACATAACAAGAGCCCCGGCAATCGCCGGGGCTCTTGTGTTTTAAAACAGCGCTATTCTTCCGCGCGAAATCACGAAAGTGCCAACCTTTAGCATGTGAAACCTGTTTATCTTTTATAATGTAGTTTATGAAGAAACGCTATACCTTTCTTTTCCTCCCGGCACTGAATGCTTGCTTATACCTTTTTGGCTGTAAAGATGCGCCTAAGCAGCAAACCAAGGTTCAATATGCGAATGATGATCCTCCAAGGATAGATGATACCATCAGGAACGCCAGGATCATTTGGGACAAAACGGAGCGTAAGGTGTCGCATGATGAATATTTTGCAGAGTACGGCAGGGCACGACGCTTTAATGGTGACACCGTTCTGCTCGTATACCACTTCGGTCCGAAAGGGCATGAATGGGACAACATCGCATTGAAGAAAAGCTACGACAATGGGAAAAGCTGGAATAAAGAACGAATCATTGTTAAAGACGACAATCAGAAAAGATATTCTGGGTTCTCTACACCGGATTTGCTGGTTTTTAAAAATAAGTGGCTTCTGCTGGCGTATACGGGGCGAGGTATTCCAGATGATAGTCTGCACAACAACTTGCAGATCCGCATCAGCAAAGATGCGGGTGAAACCTGGTCTGCCCCTTCCATTGTGGCGCTTGGCCGATCCTGGGAACCCGGGATGGTGCAGCTGCCAAGTGGGGAAATACAACTATTCTTTTCTAATGAGATATTGAGTACCAAAGCGGCAAAGGGGCGCCATGAACAAAAAGTCCTGCTCATACGCTCTAAAGACAACGGCAGCAACTGGAGCAGTCCCCAAATGGTGGCTTTCACGCCGGGAAGGCGGGACGGGATGCCCGTTCCACTTGTATTGCAAGATAATAAAGGCATCATCATACCCGTAGAAGCGGTTGAGAACATCACTTCCCCGGAGATCATCTGGACTTCTATGGAGGCCAACTGGAACTATGCCACTGTTGGCACAAAGGATAATGGGCGCCGGTGGATCGGCTCTGTTGACCCGGTCTGGGGTGGTGCGCCGACGGTGGTGCAGTTTCCCTCCGGTGAGACCGTGATCTCCATGCAGACGGAACTCGGTCGAAAATTGGACCGCTATAAGGGGTGGAAGAAGAATTCGGTGCTGACAATGGTAGGCAACAGCATGGCGAGAAACTTTGGCAATCTGAGCTATCCCTATCCGGACCTGCCGGAAAATGAAGGCCGCTACTTCTGCTCCTTATTTGTGCTCGACAAAAATCGGCTGGCACTGCTAACCACGCGGAATTATCCGGATAGCAGCAGTGCTGTTTTCTGGAAAGAAGGCCGTGTAATCAGAATGGATGACTAAAATATATCAACCTGCCAGCTGCGTTGCCAGGATTCCTCCGCAGAGAGAATGACAATACCTTCCTTGTCGCTCAGCGTTCCATTGTGCTGTACGCTATCGGCAATGCCGCACCAGGGTTCGAGGCATATGAAATCAGCGTCCTTCGCTGCCCAGATTCCAAAATAGGGAAAGCCTTCAAAGCTGAAATGCAAACCATGTGAATTAACCTTGTTTTGAAGGCTGATTTTATTGCTCTTCAGCGACTTCATAACCAGGGCGTCTTCGTAGAAGAGCTCGTGTTTCAGGGACAGAGTTTTGTCTTTTAAGGTGATGGTTTGGACCTCATCAGAAATCAGGTTATCCGCGATCTTGGTGATTACGAGTGCCTCGTCCTGATTAAAGCGAATGTAGTAGTCTTCGTACGACAAGCCTGATGAAACCGGGGTTGCAAATGCAGGGTGGCCACCAACAGAGAACAGCAGGTCTGTGTTTGAAGGATTATGAACTCTATAGGTACAACTTAGGCCATGACTTTTCAGTGTGTATATTAAGCTTAGTGTGAACTCGAAAGGGTAGTGTTTCTTCGTTTCTGTGGATGATCTTAAGGTAAAAACCACCTCATCAGTGGATTTAGACTCCAGCTCGAACTCCATATCACGGGCAAAACCGTGTCGGAGTAGCTCGTACCGTTCATCATGATAAACGTAGGCATTGTCTTTCAGTGCGCCGACAATTGGAAACAGTACCGGGCTGTGTTTGGCCCAATCTTTAGGATTGCCATCCCAGATGTATTCAAGGTCTGCCGTTTTGCTTTTGAGCGATTGCAGTTCAGCACCTTTTTGCACAAAGCTTGCTTTTAGTAGTTCGTTTTCCAGTGTAATCATGATTCTTAACTCCGCTAATATTCAATATTAAAACGAGTTTTGCTGTTGCAAGTTTTAAAATGTAAGTGCTTTTGGGAACTATTACCTGATACTGACACCTTTACTAATTTCCGGGCGAAGTGATCTGGAAGAGGCCTTTAAACAAAAAGCCCGAACACATAAGTGCTCGGGCGATAATAAAAATTAACTGCTAATATTATTCTTCTGATGCTGGCTCGTTGATAGAAGAAACTGCAACCTCTGTTAAGATAACGTCTGTTGCTTTTTCATTTTCTAAAGTCTGATCTAAAAGCGCAACAACTTCAGTATGGCCCATGATCTCTGCGAAGGTTCTCAAAGTACCGTATGAAGCAATTTCATAGTGCTCCACTTTTTGTGCTGCCATAATTAATCCCGCATCGCGGATCATGGTGCCTTTATCGGTTTCTTCAATAATGCTTTCTGCTTCTTTGATCAAACCTTCCATTGCATCACATTTCTTCGCTACTGCTTTTTCTTCTAACAGTTCAAATACCTGCTCCAAACGTGCAATGTGCTCCTGTGTTTCTTCTGTATGTTTTTCAAAAGCTTGTGCCAACTCTTCGCTGGTAGATGCTTTCTTCATTTTAGGTAAAGCTTTCGCTAAATGCTTTTCAGCCCAATAGATGTCTTTTAAACCATCAACAAAGAATTCATGGAATTCAGAGTCTTTCATTTTTCCAGTCATACCGGATGCTTTTTTCTTGGTTGCTGTTTTTTTTGTATCCGCTGCTTTCTTAGTATCTGCTGCCGATTCTGCTTTTTTAGTCGTTGCCATAGGTTAGCTATTTTAAGTTTTGTTAATCTGGTTCGTTGATCATTACAACTAAAAGCATAAGGAAATGTTTGGAAAAAAGAAATTTTAGTTGTATAGAACAGATGGAGCTTTTGATGTTGATTGGCCTGCAAGCCTTTTAAAACTTTTGATATTTATAGCTGTTGTTAGCATGTATAACCACATAAACTAGGATTTCAATCCAACTAAAAAGACCAATTATGAAAAATAGAAACCTAATCGCCGCTTTAATGATTTCCGGTTTAGCTTTCCAGGCTTGTTCTTCCGGCTCTGATCAGGAGAAGGTAGCAGGAACGGCCACCACTTTATCTTCAGACACTGCATTGGATACCATCGGTGACGCTGCGACCAAAAAAGAGAGTAAGTTAGTGCCAATAGAAACGGAGTTTGTGAACAAAGCAGGCATCGGCGGCATGATGGAAGTTGAAGCTGGTAACCTGGCATTGCAGAAGTCGAAAAGCCCAATAATTAAGGAATTTGCAACGATGATGGTTAAGGATCATACTGCAGCAAATAAGGAACTGGAAGGGATTGCCAAAAACAAAGGATTGCAACTGGCAAACACATTTCCACAGCAAGAGAAAGCACATATGGATGCCATGAAAGGCTTGCAAGGTGATGGTTTCGACAGACACTACATGAAAATGATGGTGACGGACCATATCGCAACCCTGGAGTTGTTCCGCACCGCGACTTCAGCAGAAGATCCCGCAATTCAGGCTTTCGCGAAAAAAACACTGCCTATTTTGGAAGGTCACTACAAAAAGGCAAAGCAGATTAGCGACAAACTAGAAGGACAAAAGATGAACAACGGAGATGATATCTTGAATTTAAGTCCGACTAAAGAAGAGAACAAGAAGCCGGTGCAATAATACAAGAAGCTGGTTCAATAGTATTTGATCAGCTTTTACAGTACGAATAGAGAAGCGGGCACATAGCCCGCTTTTTTTGTTTTAAGATTCAGCAGGACTGGATGCCTGCAACAGCTCGAAGGTGGGTACGGCTCGCAATTGGTCATAAAAAAAGCCCGAAACGGAAGTTTCGGACTCAAAACATAGGTAGATGAAAACACTATGACTCATTAACCAACATATATCGCTTTTGTTTTTAAGAAAATGCAATTAGTGATATTTACAAAAGAGGGTACTTTGCTGCTTTCTGTTTAAGCAATTGCGTCAAGCTTAAACTAATTGTTATATTTACTTCTATAAGATAAAACGAGCAAACCGTTTTAAAATCTTATTGTTTTTTATCTAAAGAAATTTTATGGAAACCAGTAAAGTAAAGAGCATACATGATTTTGGTCAAAGCATTTGGCTTGACTTCATTGATAGAGATATCATAAAATCCGGTAAACTTCAGGAATTGATTGACAAGGATGGCGTTAGAGGTGTTACCTCGAATCCAGCTATTTTTGAGAAAGCGATCAGCAGTTCATCGGATTATGATGCGGATATCTTGCGTATTGCTGAGCACACCCAAGACTTTGAAGATGTATTTTATCAGCTCGCCGTATCAGATATTCAAAAAGCTGCAGACGTATTTAAACCACTATATAATCAAGAGGAAGTTCGTGGCGCTGATGGCTATGTAAGTCTGGAAGTATCACCAAGGCTTGCCATGGATACCGAAGGCACTTTCGAGCAGGCTGTTGACCTTTGGAAGAAGGTAGATCGTCATAATGTAATGATCAAGATTCCGGGCACGCAGCCAGGTCTTGAAGCCATTCGCAGAGCGATCGCAGCAGGTATTAATATCAATGTCACTTTACTATTTGGTTTAGAGCGTTACCGGGCAGTAGCAGAAGCTTACATCGCAGGACTTGAAGAGCGCCTGGAGAAAGATCAGCCAATTGCAGATATCGCATCTGTAGCAAGTTTCTTCTTAAGCCGTATCGACGTGATGGTGGATCCGATTTTAGATGAAAAAGGTTTAGGTGATCTTAAAGGAGAAGTGGCAATTGCTTCTGCAAAGAAAGCTTACGAGATTTATCTTGAGGTATTCAGTTCGGAGCGTTGGAAAAAACTGGAAGCAGAAGGTGCTAAGCCGCAACGTTTACTATGGGCAAGTACCAGCAGCAAAAACCCTGCTTTTAAATCAACCAAATATGTTGACGCTTTAATTGGCAAAAACACCGTTGATACTGTTCCAATGGAAACCCTTGAGGCTTACCGTACAGAAGGGGAGCCCGCAGATCGTTTGACTGAAGATTTAGATACAGCAACAGAAATCCTGGAGAAACTAAAAACTGCAGGCATCAACCTGGATGAAATTACACAGAAGCTGGAAGATGAAGGTGTGGAGAAATTTATCGCGCCGTATGATAAGCTTCTGAAAGCAATTGAAGATCAAACTAAGAAATAGTTTCTGATTCGTATACATTAAAAAAGCCCTGATTCGTTTGAATCAGGGCTTTTTTAATGGGCTATGTTATTGAATGCCTAAGCTTGTAAATCGGCCATTAGCTTGGCGATTTTATCGCTTAGTTGCCCTTCTACTTCTTTAAATTGGGCCTTATCTGCAAGTGGTGCATTTACGCTGCAGTAGAACTTAATCTTAGGCTCTGTTCCTGAAGGTCTTGCGGAAATGGTACTTCCGTCTTCAGTGATGAACTGGAGTACGTCTGACTTTGGCAATTCTAGTGGCTTGGAAGTGTTGTTCGTCAGATCAGTTTCGGTACGTAGTTCGTAATCTTTCAGGGTGGTCACTTTTGAACCGCCCAATTGTGCAGGTGGATTATTTCTGAATTTCTCCATCATCGCCTTGATCTCTTCCGCACCGGATTTACCTTTCTTAGTTAAAGAAACCAGTTCTTCTCTGTAAACACCATATTCTACATACATGTCTAACATCGCATTGTACAGACTTGTGCCTTTATCCTTGTAGTAGGCAGTCATCTCAGCAATGAATGCACATGAAATGATGGCATCTTTATCTCTTACCAACTCACCAACCGAATAGCCGTAGCTTTCTTCACCACCGCCGATGAAGGTTTTCTTACCCTGTAGTTGCGTGATCAACTGGCCGATCCATTTGAAACCGGTTAAGGTGTTGTAGCAGGTAACGTTCTTTGATGCTGCAATGGCATCGATCAGATTGGTTGTTACGATTGTTTTAACGATGTACTGATCGCCAGTCAGCTTACCTTTTTCTTCCCAAGCATTAAGCAGGTAGTGGATTAGTAAACTTCCGGTTTGATTACCATTCAGCAATTCAAATTCACCGTCATTGTTCTTAACTGCAATACCCACGCGGTCTGCATCCGGGTCTGTTGCAAGGACAAGGTCTGCATCAATCTCCTGCGCTTTTTGCAGCGCTAAGGTCATTGCCTCCTTTTCCTCAGGATTCGGATAAACAACCGTCGGGAAGTTGCCATCTGGTTCACTTTGCTCTTCAACAACCGTCACATTGGTGAAACCGAACTTTGCAAGTGCTTTTGGCGCCAGGGTAATACCCGTTCCATGGATTGGCGAATACACGATTTTTAAGTCGTTTTGACGAAGGATTGCTTCCGGAGAAACAGATAGTTTAGCGATTTCTTCCAGGTAAAGGTTATCTATACCAGTGCCAATCTCCTCAATATTTTCTTCAATGCGATCGAACTTCACCTGGCTGATGTCGGTAATGGCAGCAACTTCCTGCATCACCAACTTATCGTCAGGAGCGGTAAATTGTCCGCCATCTTCTCCGTAAGCCTTATAGCCATTGTATTCTTTCGGGTTGTGTGACGCCGTAAGCATCACCCCGCTTTTACATTTCAGATGTCTGATCGCAAAGGATAGTTCTGGTGTCGGGCGTAGCGCTTCGAAGAAGTATACGTGGATGCCGTTGGCAGAAAATACGTCTGCAGTAACTTTTGAAAATACGTCTGAATTGTTACGGCTATCGTGCGCGATGGCTACGCTGATCTTTTCGCCTGGATATTTTTTAAGCAAGTAGTTGCTTAATCCCTGTGTGGCGGTACCAATGGTATATTTATTAATGCGGTTAGATCCGGCACCCATGATGCCACGTAAGCCTCCGGTACCAAATTCAAGGTCACGGTAAAAAGCGTCCGTTAAAGCGGTCGTTTCATCTTTGTCCAGCAAGTCCTGGATCTCTGCTTTTGTGGTTTCATCATAATTACCGTTCAGCCACTTGTTTATGGTGTCTAATGTTGTTGGTTCTAGCTGCATTTCTATATTTCTTGATGTTTTTAAATTTTCTATTAAACAGTTCTGCTAATTTATTGTTTGTAGCGCCACTTCATTCAAGTGGATTCCACCATACACAAATGATACCGAAAATCTATTCTGTTTCGGCTATTTAAATTAAAGCATTTCCAAATATTATTTCGAAATGTGTTAAATGATCATGCTTTTTTCTATTTTCACGCGTTCTTAGCACATTTCTGAAGTAAATTAATTAAAAGCTTTTGGTATTTCATTGCTAATTAATGAACAAATTGATGCACAATCATTATTTAATCAAGATTTAATAACCTGGACAGTAAAATGATCCTGATTTTATCACACCCATGTGGATGGATAGAGGCAGCGGTCAAGACCTAAAAAACAATATATATAAGATGAAAATATTAAAGTTTGGAGGAACTTCCGTAGGGAGCCCTGAGCGTATAACTAAATTGCTGGACATTATAAATCCGGCAGAGCAACAGATCGTAGTGCTATCAGCAGTGTCTGGCACAACAAACAGTTTAGTTGAAATAGCTGCCAAACTTTTAAGGGATGATAAACAGGGCGGACTTTCCCTGATTCATGACCTGAAGGAAAGTTACCAGCGTTTTGTAATTGAGCTATTGCCTGAAGGACCGTTCAGACTGGAAGGTGAGGAGCTGATTGACTATCACTTTAATTTTCTGGCTGCACTGGCAAATGACCTATTTACTTCTATTGAAGAGAAGGTTGTGCTTGCGCAAGGCGAATTGATCTCAACTACTTTATTCCACATCTACCTGAAGTCGATTGGTGTAGCTTCCGTGCTGCTACCTGCATTGGATTTCATGAAGATTGATGAGGATAATGAACCAGATATTCCTTTCATAACGAGTCATCTGCAACCATTGCTTGATGCTGCTGCGGATCAGACCTTGTTTATTACGCAGGGGTTCATCTGCCGCAATACCTTCGGTGAGGTTGATAATCTCCGCCGTGGCGGTAGTGATTACACGGCCTCCTTAATTGGAGCTGCGATTCTTGCAGAAGAAGTTCAAATCTGGACAGACATTGATGGTATGCATAATAATGATCCGCGGATTGTTAAAGGTACCCGGCCGATCGCGAAGCTGTCCTTCGATGAAGCGGCGGAGCTTGCCTATTTTGGTGCAAAAATTCTACACCCACAGTCGGTGTTCCCTGCACAACGTTACAAAATTCCGGTTAGGCTATTGAATACGATGGAACCCAAAGCTTTTGGGACGTTGATTTCCGCGGAGAGTGAACCCGGTAAAATCAAGTCCATTGCAGCCAAGGACGGTATTACGGCCATTAAGATCCACTCCAGTCGGATGTTATTAGCTTATGGTTTTCTGAGAAGGGTGTTTGAGATTTTCGAGCGTTACAAAACACCGATTGATATGATTACGACCTCCGAGGTTGCGGTATCTTTGACGATCGACTTCACCGATAACCTGGAGAAGATTGTGGAAGAGTTACATGCCTTTGGAACTGTTGAGTTGGATAAAGATCAGTCTATCGTCTGTGTGGTCGGTGATTTTGGGCCGGAGAAACATGGTTTTGCTTCAAGGGTGCTGGATTCGTTGAAGCACATTCCCATACGTATGATCTCTTATGGCGGAAGTAATTACAACATTTCGCTGTTGATTAACACGCAGGATAAAACTGAAGCCTTAAGAAGCTTACATAACCGTTTATTTTAAAGGCCGCAATTTGAGGGGGTGATTGTTAAAGCAATCCTTTCACTTCTTGCGGAAGTAAAGCAGGATGGCAATGACAACGAGTACCAGGATGTAGGTAAAACGAAATCTCCTGTTATATTCTGCATGAGTGATTCTTTGTCTTTTTAGGTCAAAGTAGTTACCCATATAGATGAGCGTCAGGCCGACCAAACAAAATACAATAAGATATTTCAAAATGATTTTTTCTGATAAAGATATAGCCCAGTTTGCACAATTAGAAACACCGTTCTATTATTACGATCTAAATCTATTGCAGCAGACGCTGGATGCTTGTGCTAAGTACGCTAACCTGTACAACTTTCATGTGCATTACGCCATGAAAGCAAACTTCAATCCCAGGGTAGTTGGGCGGGTAAAAGCAATGGGTTTCGGAGCAGATGCCGTGAGTGGTGGTGAGGTGCGTCAGGCCATAGATCTGGGTTTCGCCGCTGGGCAGATCGTATTTGCCGGAGTTGGTAAATCTGATAAAGAGATCAACTATGCGCTTGATCAGGACATTTTTTGCTTCAACGTGGAATCCATCCAGGAGCTTGAAGTGATCAATGACCTAGCCGCTAAGAAAGGGAAGGTTGCCAAAGTAGCCATCCGGATCAATCCGAATGTGGATGCACACACACACCAGAACATTACCACTGGACTGGATGAGAATAAGTTTGGCATCAACAGCTGGGACTTACCTGATTGTGCGACAGTTTTAAAGCAGTCTGAAAACCTCCAATTTATAGGTATTCATTTCCATATTGGTTCACAGATTACCAACCTTGATGTCTACAAAAATCTTTGTGTGCGGGTAAATGAGTTTGCCGAATGGTTTACGGAACGTGGGTTTGTAGTGAAAGTATTAAATGTTGGTGGCGGATTGGGTATTGATTACCATAACCCGGACCAGCAGATTCCTGACTTTGAAAACTACTTCAAAATCTTTCATGAATTCCTAAATGTGGGGCATGGGCAGGAAGTGCATTTCGAACTGGGTAGGGCCTTAGTTGGTCAGTCGGCTTCCGTGATCAGTCAGGTGTTGTATGTGAAGAATGGTAAAAAGAAGAATTTCATTGTGCTGGATGTCGGCATGACGGAGCTTATGCGTCCGGCATTGTACCAAGCCTACCACAAAATACAGAATATTTCAAAGTCGGCGACTGCCGGCGATGCCGCAGGTGCTGTAGAAGGCTTCACAAAGTACGATGTTGTTGGTCCGATCTGCGAGAGTACGGATTGCTTTGGGAAAGAAGTTGAACTTCCGGAAACCTTCCGTGGTGACTACATTGCGATCAGAAGCACAGGCGCGTATGGTGAGGTTATGGCTTCAAACTATAACCTTCGGGAAGATGTACGCGTCGCTTTTAGCGAATAATACCAGATTGGCATAGTCATGAAAAAGCCCCCGGAAGCAATGTACTTCCAGGGGCTTTTTCTTAATGGGCTATAGAGGGGCTTTTACCTCCTAAATAGCGTATTAAACCTATTATTCTTCTTCGAAGAAGTCTTGCAGACCGCCAAGGTAATGCTCTTGAATCCCGGCAGTAAATTCATCATAATCCTCATCGGGAATGTTTGTTTGTACAAACTCCAGCGATGTTCCTTTTCGGTCCGCATGAAGTTTAATGGTTACAATCGAAGGTTCATTATCCTCTCCAAAATACCATTGCTGCACAATCCGCTTTCCGTATTCAAACTCAATGTTTTTGCCCACAATATCACCTTCCCAGAAGGAAAACTCTGTTCCAGGTTCTTCTGTAAATTCCACTGCTGCGCCTGTCCACAGTTGTATGCTTAGTTCTTTTGTTAATGCCAGGTACACTTCTTCCGGTGGTGCTGGCAGGTATTCATATTTCTTAAACGTCTTCATATTTTTATTTAAATGCATTCAGGCCTGTGACATCCATGCCCGTAATTAGTAAGTGAATATCGTGTGTGCCCTCATAGGTAACGACGGATTCCAGGTTCATCATATGACGCATAATGGAGAACTCACCCGTGATACCCATACCGCCAAGCATCTGTCTGGCGTTTCTGGCGATGTCTAATGCAACCTCCACACTGTTTCTTTTACCCATCGAAATCTGTTCTGCAGTTGCGCGGCCATCATTCTTGAGTACACCAAGTCGCCATACGAGTAGCTGTGCCTTGGTGATTTCGGTGATCATTTCTGCAAGTTTTTTCTGTTGCAGCTGAAAGCCCCCGATCGGCTTGCCGAACTGCACGCGCTCTTTAGCATAACGTAGCGCCGTGTCATAGCAGTCCATTGCGGCACCCAATGCGCCCCATGCAATGCCATAGCGAGCCTGGTTCAGGCAACTGAGCGGCCCTTTTAAACCTGATACACCAAGGAAGATATTTTCTTTAGGTACTTTGACATTGTCGAACACCAGCTCACCGGTAGCGGAGGCCCGCAGACTCCATTTATTATGCGTTTCTGGCGTGCTGAAGCCTTCCATGCCACGTTCCACAACCATCCCACGGATCTTGCCCTGCTCATCTTTCGCCCATACAACGGCAATATCTGCAAAAGGTGCGTTAGAGATCCACATCTTGGCGCCGTTAAGCAGGTAGTGGTCGCCCATGTCTTTGATGTTACTGCTCATGCCTCCCGGATTGGAGCCATGGTCCAGTTCGGTTAAGCCGAAACAACCCATCATTTCGCCACTGGCCAGCTTCGGAAGGTAGCGTTTGCGTTGTTCCTCCGAGCCATAAGCAAAGATGGGGTACATCACCAGCGAACCCTGAACAGAAGCAGTAGACCGAATGCCCGAATCCCCACGCTCAATCTCCTGCATCAGTATACCATAGGAAATGTAATCTAATCCGGCACCGCCATATTCCGTTGGAATCGTTGGCCCAAATGCCCCAAGTTCTGCCAATCCAGGAATTAGCTGTTTAGGGAATTCCGCACGCTGCGCATAGTCTTCGATGATCGGACTCACTGCTGTCTTTACCCACTGGCGGGCAGTAGAACGGATCAGTTTGTGCTCATCCGTGAGCAGTTCATCCAGTAGAAAATAGTCTGGCGACTCATAAAGGTCTTGTTTTCCCGTTTTGTTCATCATCATGCGATATGGTTTTCGGCTGTGAATGTTCATTCAAATATATAACTTTACACTTCATATGCTGATACAAACAGTTGCTTTAAGAGATGTAAAGTGTTTTGCTTACCACGGCTTTTATGCTGAGGAGCAGGTGCTCGGGACACAGTTCCTGGTGAGTATAGAAGTGAAGTTCAGGCCGGAAGGGGATACCGAGAACCTGCAACATACCGTGAACTATGAGGTGCTGAATACTATTATCCAGGACACCATGAAACGCACGCAACAATTACTTGAGACCGTGGTCCACGATATGCTTGAGCAGGTTAAAGTGGCATTTCCATTTGTGCTCCATATCACTGTGGGGATCAAAAAACTTCATCCACCAATGACAGGACAAATTGATCACTCCTTTGTGCAGCTCGAGTACACCGCATAATTAACCGGATGTGCAGCTCAATACACCACTTAAATGAACCTGCTGTGCTCGAGTCCGCCAAGTAGATTAAGCTGCGATGCGATATCTGTATTGCAGAACTGCCCGCATTACGCTATTCGTTTAACAGCATAGAGATAAGAAATAAACGCCAATCCAGCATTGTGCAAAACTGAATAACATGAATTTTAACAAAGTTAATACAGCCATACTAGATAAAATTAAGGATGCCGTCGGTGCAAGCAACGTGTTTGTGGACGAAGAATCCCTCGCCAACTACGCGCATGATGAAACAGAAGACCTGAAGTACTTCCCCGAAGTGGTCGTTAAGCCGCACGACACGGATGCTGTTTCTGCCCTGATGAAAGTCTGCAATGCGGAAGGTGTGCCTGTAACGCCGCGTGGTGGTGGCACCGGACTTAGCGGCGCGGCGCTGCCTGTGTACGGCGGGGTATTACTTTCTATGGAGCGGTTCAAGAAAGTCATAGAGATCGACACGGAAAACCTGCAGGCGACGGTGGAGCCCGGCGTCATTACGCAGGAGTTTATGGATGCCGTAGGCGAATTTGGCTTAAGGTATCCTGTAGATCCATCCAGCAAGGGCAGTTGTTTCATCGGTGGCAATGTTGCGCATGGTAGCGGCGGTCCTCGCGTGGTGAAGTATGGCACCATCAGAGAGTACATACTGAACCTGGAAGTGGTGCTGCCCGACGGACAAGTTATCTGGACAGGCGCGAACACACTCAAATACGCATCTGGTTACAACCTCACCCAATTGATGATTGGTTCAGAAGGCACACTCGGCGTAGTGACCAAAATCGTAACCAAGCTTATTCCTGTCATTGGCCATAGTGTATTGATGCTGGCCTCATTTGCGGAAAACGAAGCTGCATGTGCTGCTGTATCCGCGGTGTTCAGAGCTGGAATGACGCCTTCCGCACTAGAATTTATGGAGAGAAAAGGAGTAGAGTGGGTGATCCAGTATGATGGAATCCAGTTTGATCTTAAAGATAACGTGAATGCCTTCCTGATGCTCGAATTCGATGGTGATGATATGGATACCATCTTTATGGATTGTGAAAAAGCAAATAACGTGCTTGAAGCACATGGATGTCTTGAGGTACTATTTGCAGACACCGCCGCACAGAAAGAAGAGCTATGGAAGATGCGCAGGGTCATGGCAGAATCTGTAAAATCAAACTCCGTATATAAAGAAGAAGATACTGTGGTGCCAAGAGCGGCCCTACCTAAGCTGATCAGCGGTATTAAAGAAATTGGCGCTAAATATGGCTTCGACAGTGTTTGCTATGGCCATGCCGGCGACGGTAACCTGCATGTAAACATCATCAAAGCAGGCATGAGCGATGAAGATTGGAAGCATAAACTGAAGTTCGGCATTACCGAAATCTTTGAACTTACCGCCGCGCTAGGTGGAACTATCTCCGGTGAGCACGGCATTGGCCTGGTGCAGAAAGACTATATGCACTTAAAGTATGCAGAGATCAACCTCAACATCATGCGTGGTATCAAGCAGGTGTTTGATCCAAAAGGCATTCTAAACCCTGGAAAGATATTTTAAACTTCCGGGCTTACTTCTGCACTAACCAGCTGTTCAAATAAGATCATTTTGTTTCTTTCCCGCTCGGGAATGGGGGTGGCCTGCTTGCTTTGATTATTATAAGCAACGCAGGCCGTCATACCTTTGCTACAAACGATTTCTTTGCCGTCTTTCTTCTTGACCAACAAATACTCCAGGTCAAAACTGCTGCGCCCAATCCTTGAAGTGCGCACATACATGTGGATCTGATCTTCCGGGAAGATCGGCACAATGTACTTCAATGCGGCTTGTCCGATTACCACCCCCGTCTTGTTCCAGTCCCAATTGATCGCATGTTTCCAATATTTCACTCTCGCGATCTCCATATAGGTGAAGTAAACGGAGTTGTTTACATGGCCCATCATATCAAAATCAGCGAACCTGGTTTCAATGACGGTTTTATACTTATAGCTATCAATGTCATTGACGTGTTCGGCCATTCTGTCTGCCTCATTTGTTTTTGACTGCCATAGTGTCTTAATATTCATGTTTTTGTGCTTTGGTATGGGAGTTGAATAATGGGTAATGTATTTAAAAATAAAAAAATTAATTAGAACAAGATATGACACTAGTAAATTTCAACAACAGAACAAGAAACAGCGCACCTTATTTTAACAACGTATTTGATTCATTGTTCAGTGAAGCACTGAATAAGAACTATAGTGTTACAAAGATGCCTGCTGTAAACATTTCAGAATCCGCAGAAGCTTATGTGATTGAAGTTGCTGTACCCGGACTGAAAAAAGAAGACTTTCAGCTTAACGTGAAGAAAGATACTTTATCACTTTGGGTGGAGAAAAAAGCTGCTGAAGATGAAGTTAAGAAAGATTTCAGCCGCAGAGAATTTGATTTTAGCTCATTTGCAAGATCATTTATGTTACCGGAAACGGTTGATGCGGAGCAGATTTCTGCAGCCTACACAGACGGAGTATTGTACATTACCATCGGCAAGAAAGATGAATCTCAAAATGCACCTAAGACCATAACTGTTGCGTAATGATCGGTTAGTAGTAAGGTAAATAGAAAAGCCCGGCTGAGCAATCAGTCGGGCTTTGTTCATTTATAGATTTGATAAATTCCTAGGTGTAACCTAAGATTTTAAGTACTTGTTTACTGTTTTGCTCTTCACCAAACACTTCAAAGTTGAAGGTCTCATCGCGGTTGCGACGGATGATCACATGTTTAGGACTTGGCAGTAGACAGTGGTGAATACCACCATAACCGCTCAATACTTCCTGGTAAGCACCGGTGTTGAAGAACCCAAGGTACTGCACTTTACGCGTTTTCGGCATAAACACCGAGTTCATGTGCGCTTCCTGATTGTAGTAATCCTGACCATCGCAGGTAATCCCGCCAAGGTTCACACGCTCGTATTCTGCATCCCAGTTGTTGATCGGTAGAAGGATGTATTTCTGGTTCAATGCCCAAACATCTGGTAAGTTTGTAATGAACGAACCATCCAACATTAACCACTTCTCACGGTCGTTTTGTTGCTTGCGGCCCAGCACTTTATACAAGATACCTGAAGCTTCAGCTACAGTGTATTTACCAAACTCGGTAATAATATCCGGCTCCATAACATCGTGTTCCGCACAAATTTCCTTGATACGTTTCACAATCTCATTCACCATGTATTCGTAGTCGAAATCAAAAACCAAAGAGTCTTTGAAAGGCATACCACCACCAATATCTAAGGTGTCAAGCTCTGGATTAATTTTCTTGAACTTGCAATATAGCGTTACATATTTCTCCAGCTCATTCCAGTAGTAAGGTGAATCCGTAATACCAGAGTTGATGAAGAAGTGTAATAATTTAACACGGAAGTTCGGGTTCGAAGAGATCTTGTTGTTGTAGAAGTCGATCACATCTTCCATACGTACGCCTAAACGGGAAGTATAGAACTGTGAATCCGGCTGCTCTTCAGCGGCGATACGAATACCCAGGTTACAAGGTGATTCAAGTTCCACCTCATCATCAAAAAGGTTAAATTCTTCCTTGTTGTCCAATACCGGGATGATGTTTTTGTAACCATCATGCAGCATATCGATGATATACTGTTTGTATTGGTAGGTTTTAAATCCGTTACAGATTACGGTAATGTCTTTAGTAAGTACACCTTTTTTCTCCAATGCCTCAATCATAGGCATGTCAAATGCAGAAGATGTTTCAAGGTGAATGTTGTTCTTTAAGGCTTCTTCCACGATGTGGCGGAAGTGGGAACTTTTGGTGCAGTAACAGTATTTATAATCGCCGCGGTAGTTGTTATTGATGATTGCGGTTTGAAATAAGATCTTGGCTTGCTGGATCTTCTTGCTGATCATTGGGAGGTAGGTAAAACGAAGCGGCGTACCGTAGGTTTCAATCATCTCCATCAAATTCAGATCCTGGAAATATAATTCGTCGTCTATAACGCTGTAGCCTTCTTGCGGAAAACCAACGCTTAGATCAAGAAATTCGGAGTAACTCTGCATTTTTTATATTTTTGAACGATATTTTTTTAGGGTGGCTATAAAATGAGTTATTTTGGGCTCAAAGATAATCTAAACGCATTATAAAACAGACGGGTATTTAATTTATGACTAAATCGTTAAAAATCATTGAAGTTAAGTCAGAAATTGGTGCCGGAACAAGGGGTGCGAGTCTGGGCGTAGATGCCATAAAGATCGCGGCATTGGATTATGGGAGCCGTTTTTTCAAGAAACACGCCTGTGTTGAGGTGCCCAATGAAAATCACTTATTACTGGAGAGTTCAGGGAGTGCATACGCAAAGCGGATCTCCGGCATTTTAACAATGACGGAGCGCCTCAGCGACATGGTGCGCGATACTTTAAACGAAAAGCATTTCCCGGTTGTGCTTGGCGGCGACCACAGTTGTGCTGCAGGCACCATCGCCGGCATCAAAGCCGCCTACCCGAAGAGCAGGCTGGGCTTGATCTGGATTGATGCGCATGCAGACATACACTCGCCCTACACCACACCCTCTGGAAACATGCACGGCATGCCGCTCGCCATCTCACTCGATGAGGATAATTTGAACTCCAAAGTCAACCAATTGGACCAGGAAACAATAAATTATTGGTATCAGCTGAAAAATGTAGGTAATATTGCACCGAAAATAAAGTACGAAGATCTGGTGATGATATCTGTGCGCGACACGGAGAAACCGGAAGATTACCTGCTGCGGAAGAACAACGTGAAGATGTTCAGCACTGCGGAAGTGCGAAAAAGGGGGGTAGAACGTGTGGTGATTGAAACCATGATGTACCTGGATCACTGCGACATCATCTTACTCTCATTTGATGTAGATGCGCTGGACCCAACTTCTTCCCGCGGCACAGGAACGCCTGTAACAGGTGGATTAACAGAACGGGAGGCTGGGATAATGCTTTCAAGGATGGTGACCAATCCTAAGGTTTGCTGCTTTGAAATTGTAGAGGTTAACCCAACGCTCGACCGGGAAAACCAGATGGCGGAACATGCCTTCGAAATATTAGTGAAAGTGACCAACGCTTTCAGAAACGATTAAATTATGAATATAGAACAACATATTAGCACTGCAACGTTTGCTGCAGTGAAGGCATTATATAATCAGGACCTACCTTAAAACCAACTGACGCTTCAGGACACCCGTCCGGAATTCGAAGGTCAGCTCACCATCGTAGTATTCCCAATTGTAAGATTTTCTAAGAAGTCGCCCGAAGTGACGGCCAACGAACTTGGTGCCTACCTTCAGGAAAATGTTGAAGAAATTACCGGCTTTAATGTGATCAAGGGTTTTCTTAACCTGAGCATCAGCCAGGCGTACTGGTTAAACCTATTTAATACCGAAGTGCTGAAACCCGACTTCGGCATCATCCCTTCAAGCGGTAAAAAGGTTATGGTGGAATACTCCTCACCAAATACCAACAAGCCACTTCACCTTGGGCACGTGCGCAACAACCTTTTAGGTTATTCAGTATCGGAATTATTAAAAGCGAATGGCGCAGAAGTTTATAAAGTAAACCTGGTGAACGACCGTGGTATCCATATTTGCAAGTCGATGCTGGCATGGCAGAAATGGAGCAATGGGGAGACGCCAGAAAGCTCCGGCATTAAAGGCGACCACCTGGTTGGAAAGTACTATGTAATATTCGATAAAGAGTACAAGAAAGAAATAGATGCGTTAAAAGCAGAAGGGCAGACGGAAGAGGAAGCCAAGAAAAACGCGCCCCTGATTAAAGAAGCGCAATCCATGCTTTTGGCATGGGAAAATGGCGACCCGGTAGTGAAAGCACTCTGGAGCAAAATGAACGGCTGGGTATATGATGGCTTCGCCGTGAGCTACAAGAACCTGGGCGTAGATTTTGACAAATATTACTACGAAAGCAATACCTATCTCCTTGGTAAGGACACCGTTGAAGAAGGACTTGCGAAAGGTGTTTTCTTTAAGAAAGATGATGGTTCCGTGTGGATCGACCTTACGGAAGACGGGCTCGACCAAAAGTTGGTACTGCGAGCGGATGGTACTTCTGTATACATCACCCAGGATCTGGGTACTGCGGAGATGAAGTACGATGATTTCGCAATGGATGAATCTATATATGTTGTTGGTAATGAACAAGATTATCACTTCAAGGTGTTGTTTTTAATCCTCCAAAAGCTGGGTAAAAGCTGGGCCACCGGATTACATCACTTATCTTATGGGATGGTAGATTTACCGAATGGTAAGATGAAATCCAGAGAAGGTACGGTTGTAGATGCCGATGATCTGGTTAAAGAAATGATCGAAACTGCGAAGCAGAAAACGGAAGCCTTAGGTAAGATCAACGACTTCTCGGAGGAGGAAAAAGAGACCTTATACCACAACATAGGGCTTGGTGCACTAAAGTATTTCCTCTTGAAGGTAGAGCCTAAAAAACGTCTGCTGTTTGATCCGGCAGAGTCTATCGATTTTCAGGGCAATACAGGTCCTTTCATCCAGTACACACACGCCAGGATTAAATCCTTGTTGAATAAGGCTGGTTATGTATCCTCGGCGACCACAACGACCGACCTGGCACTGTCAGGAACGGAGTTGGAACTGATGATGTTGCTGGCAAAGTACCCTGCTGAGATAGCCATCGCGGCAAAAGGATTAAGTCCGGCAAGCCTTGCGAACTACTTATATGAAGTCGCTAAAATGTTCAACAAGTTCTATCATGAGGTTCCGCCGATCATCAAGGAGGAAAACGCAGAAATGAGACAGTTAAGACTTAACCTAAGCGCAGTCGTTGCTAACGTCTTGAAAGCTGGAATGCGCTTGCTGGGCATAACCGTGCCAGAACGTATGTAAATAACTTTTTGCGCTGCTTGCAGTGTTGAAAACATAACAAAGCCCCACGTCTTCAAAAGCGCTGGGGCTTTTTCTTTTAAATACTGTTCTATCGCACTACTTGATCTTTAGCATCCCGCTTAACAACCCTACCCGCGCTCCTATTAAACGTACTTTTACCTAAGTTGCTGTAAATCAGTTTCTGTATTTGCTGAAGTTGCAATAATTATTAACTTTATTCAAGAGCAAACCCTTCATGCGTTGTCTATATGGGAAATGATGCTACACAACAACTACGTCCTGCAAAACAGTTGAGTGTCACAGATGCTGTGGCCATCATTGTGGGGATAGTCATTGGGGCCGGAATCTTCCGGACGCCCTCCCTGGTCGCCGCAAATACCAGCTCAGAATCCATGTTTCTACTTGCCTGGGTGTTGGGTGGCGCAGTGTCTCTGATCGGCGCTTTGTGTTACTCGGAGCTGAGCACCACCTTCCCGAATGCCGGCGGCGATTACCACTTTCTTAGTCTGGCCTATGGTAAGCGCCTGGCATTCCTCTTTGCGTGGGCGAGGATGAGCATCATACAGACCGGCTCCATCGCCGTGCTCGCCTATATCTTTGGCGATTACCTCTCGCAGGTCGTCAGTCTGGGCACCTACTCTTCAGTCCTTTATGCCGCACTCATCGTAATCGTACTCACCGGAATTAACATCGCCGGAATACGGATGAGCACGATCGCACAGAAGGTGTTCACCTCCACAGAAGTGGCCGGGGCACTGCTGGTTGTGGTCGTTGGGCTGTTCATCGCGCCAGCTTCAGCCGAGCTGGACACCCTAAGTGCAGCAGCCGTTGTAGATGGAACGCTATCCGTTCAGCCTGCTGTGGCGACCACGCCAGCGCCTCCAGATGCTGGTAGTTTTCTTGGTTTGGCGATGGTGTTTGTGCTGCTAACCTTCGGCGGATGGAATGAAGCAGCTTATATCTCTGCTGAACTGAAGTCCGGCAGGCGTGGGATGGCCCGCGTACTGATCATCAGCATTGTCATCATCACCGTCATCTATCTCCTGGTAAACCTCGCGTTCAGTCGCGCGCTTGGGCACAACGCAATGGCGAGTTCTGACGCGGTAGGCGTAGATCTTATGAAGCAGGTCTGGGGTCCTACAGGCGTATGGCTGATTGGTATGCTCGTCGCCTTTTCTGCACTCACCTCCGTAAATGCGACCATCTTCACCGGTGCCAGAACCAACTATGCCGTGGGGCGCGATTTCAAAATCTTCTCTTTACTCGGCAAATGGAACAACCAGGCGGCCGGTCCGGTAAATGCGTTTCTGGTGCAGGGCCTGATCTCCCTTGCTCTGATCAGCTTAGGTCTGATCACGCGAAGCGGCTTTGAGACCATCGTAGAATACACTGCACCGGTATTCTGGTTCTTCTTTCTGCTGGTCGGCATCTCCGTTTTCGTATTGCGGAAGAAAGCACCTGATGCGGAAAGGCCGTTCCGCGTGCCTTTATATCCCGTCTTACCTTTGATCTTTTGCCTCAGCAGTGGCTACCTGCTTTATTCCAGCTTGATGTACACCGGAGTGGGTGCATTGGTTGGGATCGGCGTCTTGCTTGTAGGGCTTTTTTTACAGCGAAAACCAGGAACAATTAACCAAGTAAACCATAACCTAAATTAAAGTACCATGAAAGCAGTTAAAGTTCTACTAATCCTGTTCGTTGCCAGCGGAGTTGGCAACATCGCCACCGCCCAGCAAAGCCGCCCGGCACCACAGCTGGATGTTCCTTACGTGCCCACCAAGCCTGCAGTTGTCAATGGCATGCTCAAGCTGGCGAACCTGAAAAAGGGTGATGTACTCTATGACCTCGGCTGCGGCGATGGCCGGATCGTTGTTGCTGCTGCGAAACAGTACGGCGTTACAGCAGTAGGTTACGACATTGATCCTGAACGTATCGCCGAAGCTAACGCCAATGCCAAAGCCGCTGAGGTTACCGACAAAGTGAAGTTCGTAAACGCTAATTTGTTCAATACCGATCTGAGTAAAGCAACAGTCATCACCATGTACCTGCTTCCAACGGTAAACATGGAGCTGCGTCCGAAAATCCTGAAACTCAAACCAGGCACACGGATTGTTTCGCATGCCTTCGACATGGGCGACTGGGCGCCGGAAAAAACCGAAATGGTTGATGGCGCAACGCTGTACTTCTGGACGGTGCCCGGTAAAAAGTAGCGCAGCACGACAAGGGCGTATGTGAAATGCATTGTTACGAAGAGGATGTATGCGATGAGGATTTAAATGGTAAGGACTACGTAACGAAATTAATATTAAAATGTTGCGCGGTTATTATCTAATTTAAACGGCACAACCGCAACCATCCTTTATCTAGAACATGATCGCAAAAAACCTCATTTACGGACTTGTGTTCACCGCTGCGAGCACCTTTGCTCAGGCCCATGCACAATCCACAGTTATCAGTCCGCGTGAACACTTCGGCTTCAACATCGGCGACGATTACCAGCTCGCCACTTACACGCAAACAGAAGCGTATTTCAAGAAGCTGGCAAGCTCAAACCGCACCAAGCTCATCGATATCGGTACCACAGAAGAAGGCCGCCACCAGTACATGCTGGTCGTTTCCTCACCCGAAAACATCAAAAAGCTGGAGCAATATAAGAAGATCTCACAGCAGCTCGCGCGGGCTGAAAACATGAATGATGTACAGGCTAAAGCCCTTGCTGCGCAAGGCAAGCCGGTGGTTTGGATAGATGGGGGGCTGCATGCCACAGAAACGGTCGGTGCACATCAGCTAATTGAAACCGCATACCAGCTGGTCAGCAGAACCGACGCAGAGACCACCCGAATCCTCGATAATACCATTATCCTGCTGGTGCATTGCAATCCGGACGGGCAGGAGCTGGTTTCCAACTGGTACATGCGCAATGCGGATGTGACGAAAAGAGACACAAGGGTGCCGGTATTGTATCAGAAGTACATCGGACACGACAATAACCGCGATTTCTACATGATGAACATGAAAGAAACGCAGAACATGAGCCGTCAGCAGTATGTCGAATGGATTCCGCAGATCGTGTACAACCATCACCAGACCGGCCCTGCCGGAACGGTAGTCGCAGGCCCGCCATACCGTGACCCATTCAACTACAACTACGATCCATTGGTCATCACCAGCCTGGATGGGGTAGGTGCGGCCATGAACAACAGGCTGAATGCAGAAGGCAAGCCCGGCTACTCGCAACGTGCCGGCTCCGTATACTCCACCTGGTGGAACGGCGGCTTGCGCACCACGCCATATTTCCACAACATGATCGGTATCCTCACGGAAATCATCGGGAGCCCAACACCATCATCCATCCCGCTGGTACCCGATCGTTTGATCCCAAATGGCGCCACACCAAATCCGGTGATGCCACAGGAGTGGCACTTCCGCCAGTCCATCGACTATTCCGTGTCGCTGAATTATGCCGTGCTCAATCATGCGGTAAACGAAGCACCGAACCTTTTGTTCAACATTTACAAGATGGGCAAAAATGGTATTGAACGTGGACAGAAAGATAATTGGACACTTTCTCCAAAACGCGTCGCCGCATTGAAAGCCGCTGTTCAGGCGGATCAGAAAGCAGCGAGTGCCGGCACCAACGCAAGTGCAGCCGCAGGCAGCCGCGCAGCTGGTATTTCCATGAAGTACTTCGATGCCATTTACAAGAACCCGGAACTTCGTGATGCACGTGCTTACGTGCTGCCGGCAGATCAGGCTGATTTCCCGACCGCAGTGAAGTTCATCAATGCGCTGGTACGTTCCGGCATTCTGGTGCACCAGGCTTCCGCAAACTTCAGTATCGCAGGGAAAAACTATCCAAAAGGATCCTACGTGGTCAAGACGGACCAGTCGTTCCGCCCGCATGTACTCGACATGTTCGAGCCGCAGGACCATCCAAACGATTTCCAGTATCCAGGCGGCCCGCCTGTACGACCGTATGATATGGCCGGATGGACCCTTGCTTTCCAGATGGGGGTGAAGTTCGACCGCATCCTGGACCAGTTCGAAGCACCACTGCAACGCCTGGAAGCAGGTAAACTTCAGTCGCCCGCGGTGCAGCAGGTATCACCTTCGGCAAATGGCTACTACCTGAGTCCTGCAGCAAATAACACCTTCATCGCCGTAAACGACCTTTTGAAAGCCGGCATTCCGGTTTCAAGAACAACCAAAGCTTCCAACAACATCCCGGCAGGTACTTTCCATGTGCCCGCAAAAGGCTATGAACTACTCAAGCAAAGCGGTCAGCAGTTCGGCACCATCGCCATGCCTGCAAAACGCAAACCTGGCGCAAGCACGAAGATTGCTGCCAGTCGCATTGCCTTGTTCGACCAATACGGCGGGTCCATGCCATCAGGCTGGGTGCGCTGGATTATGGAGCAGTTCCACTATCCATTCGATGTGGTGTTCCCGCAGGACATCAATAAGGGCGATCTGAATGCCCGCTACGATGTCATCCTGTTTATAGATGGCGGCATTCCTCCAGCAGGACCAGCATCTGAGAACGCGAGAAATCAGCAGCCGAAACCAGAAGAAATTCCGGCGCAGTACCAACGTATGCTGGGCACCATTACCGCCAAAGAATCCATTCCACAACTTAAAGCCTTCCTGGAGAAAGGCGGAAATATCGTAGCAGTCGGCAGTAGCACCAACCTCGTTTACCACCTCGGCTTGCCGGTGCAAAATGCACTTGTAGAAACGAAGGGTGACAAGGAAGTTTCCCTACCTGGAGATAAATTCTACATCCCCGGCAGCATCCTGAAAGTGCAGGTAGACAATACCCAGCCAAGTACCTGGGGTATGGAAGCGCAGGCTGACATCGTGTTTGATAACAGTCCGGTATTCAAACTGGGTGATGAGGCTAAAAGTCAGCAGATCCGCCCGTTGGCATGGTACGGTGATGATGATGCGCTTCGCAGCGGTTGGGCATGGGGACAGCAGTACCTGAAGAATGGTGTCGCCGCCTTTGTTGCGCCGGTTGGCAAGGGCAAACTCTTCGCTTACGGTCCGGAAATCACCTTTCGCGCCCAAGCACATGGCACCTTCAAGCTGCTCTTTAACGAGCTTTACCGCAGTAAGTAATACCAGTAAATACCAAAACCCCTATAAAACAACCTGTTCAATTATGAAAGTAAAATTACTAGGCCTTTTTCTCATCGGCGGACTGACCTACACGGTCAGCGCCCAGGAGAATGTAAAGTACCAATTACCGCCACAGAGCATTGTGGATCTCGTAGACGCACCCTCAACACCGGTCGTGCAGTTCAACAAAGCTGGCACACTGATGCTAATCCTGCAAGCGCCAGGCTTTGCTTCCATCGAGGACATCTCCCAGCCGGTTATCGGCATCGCCGGATTGAAAGTCACACCAAACAACAATGCTACAGCCGCAGAATCCGCAGGTGTCTATGAAAGCCTGATCATCAAAGAGGTTAAATCCGGAAAAGAATCTAAGCTTAGCGGATTACCCGCGAAGTACCGCATTACCAACCTGCGCTGGAGCCCTGATGGCAACTTCATCGCTTTCAGCAACAACAGCCTGACCGGCGTGGAGCTATGGATTGCCGATATCAAGTCACTCAAAGCAACAAGACTGACCAACGAACTGCTGAATGATGCAGTTGGTACCACCTTACAATGGCACCCGGACAGCAAGCACATCCTTGCCCAGTTTGTAAACACCGCCAGAGGTGCAAAGCCCAACGAACCAATGGTGCCTACCGGACCAGTTATCCAGGAGAACCTTGGCATCGTTACACCGTCCAGAACTTACCAGTATTTGTTGAAGAACGCTTACGACGAGCAGTTGATGGACTACTACCTGACGTCACAACTGAAATCCGTAGATCTTGAAGGGAATGCCACAAACATCGCCGCGCCGCAGATTTACAGAAGTGCATCATACTCACCAAATGGAAAGTACCTGATGGTGCAAACCATTCAAAAACCATACTCTTACCTGGTGCCAATCAGCTCATTTCCGCTGAATACGGATGTACTTGATGCTTCCGGAAAGCTGGTGAAAGCATTGTACCGCGCGCCACTTGCAGATAAGTTGCCGACAGGCTTTGATGTTGTTGCAAAGGGTCCACGCAGCTACGAATGGCGTGCAGATGCACCAGAAACCCTCGCATGGGCAGAAGCGCAGGATGAAGGTAATCCGAAGAACAATGTGCCTTTCCGTGATGCCGTTTTTACCTTGAAAGCACCGTTCGACCAGCAACCGCAAAAGTTGTTTGCTGTAGCAACGAGATATGGCGGCATAGAATGGGGTAATGCCTCTTATGCAGTTGTAAGAGAGCGCTGGAGAAAAGACAGAACCTCGAAAATGACGGTCATCAATCCCGAAACCGGAAAAGTGGTAAAAGCATTGCCAACCACTTCATCTGAAAACGCTTACATCGATCCGGGACGTTTTGTATATTCCAAAGCGGCCAACGGTGATAACATGCTGGTGTTTGATAAAGGCAATCAGCCAACGGTTTACACCATTGGAACCGGTGCCTCACCACAAGGCGACAGGCCTTTCGTGATGCGCTGGAATCTCATCAGCAACAAGCAGGACACCTTGTTCAAGTCGAAGGCTCCATTCTATGAAGAGCCGGTTTACTTTGATAAAGCAGGTTCGCTGTACATTTCCAGAGAGTCTACAGATGAAACGCCCAACATCTACTCGGTGAACCTGAGCACGAAAAAAATGCAGCAGGTAACCAACTTTGCAGATCCTTATCCTTCGATGCGTGGTGTGCAAAAGTCCATGTTATCTTACCCAAGAAAAGATGGCGTTAAGCTTTCCGCAACGCTGTACCTGCCAAAAGGCTACAAGAAAGCAGACGGCCCACTTCCGGTGCTCATCTGGGCATACCCAAGAGAATTCAAGAGCTTAAGTGCCGCTGGCGAAGTTAAAGGTTCTCCTTACCGCTTCACACGACTGGCTTTCAGATCCCCGGTATTCTGGGTAACCCGAGGATACGCCGTGTTGGATAACGCAGATATGCCGATTGTTGGTGTCGGAAAAAACGAGCCGAATGATACCTTCCTGGAGCAGATTGAAGATAATGCAACTTCCTTGATCGACTACATCGTGAATATGGGTGTGGCAGACCGTAACCGCATCGCTGTTGGTGGCCACTCGTATGGTGCATTTATGACGGCTAACTTACTTGCACATACTAAGCTGTTTGCTGCCGGAATCGCAAGGAGTGGTGCTTACAACAGAACCCTAACACCATTTGGTTTTCAGGGGGAAGAAAGAACCTACTGGCAGGCACCAGAAGTTTACAACCGTATGGCGCCTTTCAACTATGCCGATAAAATTAAAACGCCATTGCTGATGACGCATGGTATCGACGACGATAACTCCGGTACTTTCCCAATCCAGAGTGAGCGCCTTTACAGCGCGATCAAAGGTCATGGAGGTACCGTAAGACTCGTTATGTTACCGAAAGAATTCCACGGTTACAGAAGTCGTGAATCCGTATTGCACACTTTCTGGGAGCAGGATTCCTGGTTGGAGAAATACGTGAAGAACAAAAAATAGAATTCGTCTCAACAAACAGTAATTCAGGAATCAAAAACAGCGCGGTTGTTCATCTAGGAGATGGACGCCCGTTTTTCTTATCATAGGTCAACCTTCCGATGTTTAATAGCGTCGACATTTGGGTCAGTTTAAAACCGACAATATGTACAATCTGAAAGTAATAACCTCAACGGTAAGACCCGGCCGTAAAGGTCCAATCGTTGCGAAATGGATCGCTGAACATGCACAAGCCTCCGGATTCTTCAATGCTGAAGTGTTGGATCTTGGGGAGATTAATCTTCCTGTCATGAACGAAGCAGTGCACCCAATCATGAAACAGTATGCACATGCGCATACTAAGGCCTGGAGCGCTAAAATCGAGGAAGCAGATGCTTTCATCTTTGTAACCGCAGAATACGATTATAGTTATCCCGCACCGCTAAAAAATGCGTTGGAATACCTGGTACATGAATGGTCGACAAAACCTGCGGGTATTGTGAGCTACTCCATAGGTGCTTTCGCTGGCGTACGAGCAGCGAAAGAATTAAAAAACGACCTGCTGTCTTTAAGGTGCATTTCTGTCGCAGAAATGGTAAACATTCCCCTACTTGACGAATACATCGCCGAGGACGGTACTTTCAACCCGAATGCACAAATCATCAAGGCTGCAAATACCATGTTCCCAGCCCTAAACAATTGGACGAAAGGACTAGAAGCCATCCGCAAAAATCAATAGCTCTTAATGTTCCCGGAAGATCAATTCCGGGAACATATAATCAGCTGGAGGACCGATTTTTTTTTGCGTTCCAACTGAGGCTACGAACAGGTTCCCAGCTACATTACGAAACCATAATTTAATCGCATAATATCATCTTCGTAACATAGAATTTTCAGCTGCAACGTTTAGCACTTGATTGCAGGAATGGTCATAAATAGTTGATGCTGACTTAATACGCCGGAAATAGCTTTGGTGGAAGTCAACAATCAACAATTTATGAAACAAACTTTTACACGTTATTTATCTGATGCGGTTCACTGCAGCTTCGTAATACTGTGTGTTCTCGGGATTTTGGTAGGCACCGGCGTCCAGGCGGCGGCACAGCAAACTGGAAGGAGCATCAAAGGGCAGGTGAAGGACAGAAATGATCAGACCCTTCCAGGTGTCTCCATTTTTATCAAAGACACGAAAACAGGAACAACTTCCGGTCAGCAAGGCGACTTTTCCATCACTGCTCGTCCGGGTGACATCCTTCTCGTTCGATCCATTGGATTTCTTGCTAAAGAGATACCAGTTGGAAGTCCAGATTTCTATACCATTATACTTGAAGAGGATGCACAAGGCTTATCCGAAGTTGTTGTTACCGCTTTGGGCGTCAGAAGAGAAAAAGCCAAGCTTGGCTATGCTGTTCAGGAAGTGCAGGGAGAAACTTTGGTTAAAGCCAGGGAACCTAACATCATCAACTCCCTTACTGGTAGAGTAGCCGGCTTGAACATTCAAAACTCCACCGATATTTTTCAGGAACCAACCATCTCCCTTCGTGGTAGGAAACCACTGATCGTGATCGATGGTATTCCGGACCAGTCGGCAGATTTATACAAGGTCAATGCCGATGATATTGAAAGCATGACCATCCTTAAAGGCGCGAGTGCATCTGCTTTGTATGGGTCGATCGGGCAGAATGGCGCGATTATGATCACCACCAAAAGAGGGAAAGGCAATGGTGTAAGTGTGGAGGTTAATTCATCGACGCAATTTCAGCCAAGCTTTATCCGTATTCCGGAAGTACAAACAAAATACGGTGCGGGATTTAAAGGTCAGTATACTTATATAGATGGTTCGGGCGGAGGACCAGAAGGTTCAGGTTGGATATGGGGTCCGGAATTAGACAAAGCAGATCCAACTACGGCAAGTGGTTATTTCGAAACGCCACAGTTTAACAGCCCTGTTGATCCGGCAACAGGCAAACTCGTGCCTCTGCCATTCTTGTCCCGTGGAAAAGACAACATTAAAGATTTCTTCCGTACCGGAATTATTTCAAGCACTAACATCAGCATTACCCAAAGTTCCGATAAAGGCGCATTTCGCGCAACCGCATCACACATTTACCAACAGGGCGTTGTCCCAAACACCGACCTAAAGAACAGTTCTTTTGGCGTATCAGGCAATTATAAATTGTCGGAAGCATTTAGCATGGATGCACGTTTAAGCTACAACCGGCAATACACCAAAAACTTTCCGGCAGTAGGTTACGGTCCCACAAACTACCTCTACAACCTGGTGCTCTGGACCGGAGCCGATGTAAGTGTTAAAGATCAGAGAGACTATTGGGTTCCTGGTCAGGAAGGTATTCAACAACGAAACTACAACGTTTCTTACTACAATAATCCATACTTCCAGGCATATGAATACCTGCAGGGATACCAAAAAGATAATGCTTACGGCTCCCTTGATCTAAATTACAAGATCAGCCCGGCATTTAACATTAAGTTCCGTAATGGTATAAACACCTATGGTTTAAACCGCGACTATAAAGAACCAAAAAGTTATATCGGGTATGGCGATAAGTCCAGAGGGCAGTACACCGTTGAAAACGGTAATTACTTTGATGTTGCGTCAGATCTAATTGTAGATTTCAACCACAGCTTTTCAGAGGATTTTAAACTCCACGCGCAACTTGGCGGTTCAAATTATTACCGCCGGCACCTTTACGGCTCCAGCAACACAGACGGTCTAACCATTCCCGGCTTTTACAGTTTAAGCAACTCGGCCAATCCAATTCAAGGCACAAACTTCCTGGAAGAAAGAAGAACCAGTAGTGTTTATGGCGTACTGGACCTGGAGTTCATGCATGGTATTTACGTTACCGCAACGGGTAGAAATGATGTAATCTCTACTTTGCCAACGGCAAACAACAGCTTTTTCTATCCTTCAATAACGGGCTCCGTCGTGATCTCGCAGCTAACAAAACTGCCCGAATGGTTAAGCTATCTTAAAGCAAGAGGGTCTTGGTCACGGGTTTCCAGTGCAACCCTGAATGATAACGCTTACACTTACAGCTACCTTGCCGCCTACGGCAAAGGTACCACCTGGAACAACATACCAGCACTAAACTTTGGAAATGCTTTGCTATCGACCAATTTAAAACCACAAACTTCAGACAGTTGGGAGGTCGGTTTGGACACCCGGTTCCTGAACAACAGGATCAGCCTGGAAGCCACCTACTACCAGACACGGGATTTCAACAACATTGTGTCCATCCCAATATCCATCGGAAGTGGCTATAATTCCCAGTTGGCAAATGGCAACGTTTACCAGCGCAAAGGGATGGAGTTTGTACTTTCTGGAACACCACTCAAAAGCACTAATTTCAGCTGGGATATTTCCGCAAACTTTAGTAAGTACCGACGCTATCTAAAGGAAATCTATAATGGTGCACAAACACTGAACAATCTTCGTGTCGGCGATCGCATGGATAAAATCTTTACCACTGTTTACCAGACAGACCCTTCCGGAAATGTCGTTTATGGCAGCAATGGATTTCCACTTAACGATACTTTTTCAAGATCAGTCGGAAACCAGGATCCGGATTGGACATACGGACTGGAGAACACGTTCAACTATAAGCATGTTAGCCTGCGATTCCTCGTAGATGGTCGCATCGGCGGAATGATGTATTCTACAACAAACCAAAAAATGTGGTGGGGTGGTACGCATCCCGGCACCGTTAATCAGTACCGTGTTGATGCGAATGCAGGTCTTTCTACCTTCATTGGTGATGGCGTAGTAATTACTGGCGGTCAATTGACATATGATGCAAATGGTGATATTGTTTCAGATTCACGGACTTTTGAAAAGAATGGCAAAGCAGTTAATTACATCGATTACATGACCAATACAAGTAATGCTGCTTACAACAACTATAATTATTTTTCCCAAACCTTTCTGAAGTTAAGAGAAGTTGCACTGACCTACCGGGTACCTGGCAAATCGTTGGATCGATCGTTTATAAAGAGCCTTGATCTTTCAGCAGTAGGCAGGAACTTGCTGTTATTTTCCGATATGCCAAATGTTGATCCTGACCCTGGCGTTGATAACCTCCAAACCCCATCAAGCAGGTCTATCGGTTTCAACGTAAATGTCAGATTCTAAGCTTTTAAGTAGTGAATCATCATGTGACCTGAAGTACCTGAATCCGCAGGAAACAAGATGGTTTCATCAATAAAATTATATCTAAATCAGATGAAAAGAGTGTTATTATCATTCCTTACTGCCGTGCTAATACTACAGACGGGATGTAAGAAGTTTGAAGAATTTCAAACAGATCCAAATAAATCAACCGTAGCAACACCAGATCTGCTATTAACCACAGTTGAGCAGCAGGCTTTCCAGTCTACGAACATTGAGGTGGCTTTTGCCTCCAGGCAGATGGTATTTACCGACAATGTAAATAACCAGCAATACTATGGCTGGACCAGGGGAAGTTTCGAAAACTATGACAACCTCCGGCAGGTATTGAAGATGGAACAATCGGCTGTTGCGCAGAATAGAATGGAATATATACCATTGGTAAAGTACTACAAGGCCTGGTATTTTCTGCAGCTAACCCAGATGTTTGGTGATATTCCCTATGCGGAGGCATTGCAGGGTGAGAACAGTGTAAGCGCTCCGAAATATGATCAGCAGCAGGATATTTACCTGAGCATCCTGAACGAGCTCAAAGCGGCCAATGAAGCCATCACCACAAGCACACCGGCTGTTCTTGGCGATATTGTTTATAATGGCAATATGCAACAATGGAAAAAGGCAATCAACACGCTTTCTCTACGTGTCTTACTAAGTCTTTCCAAACGCACAAATGAACCCCGCCTTGAGGTTACAAAGCGTTTTGCAGAAATCGTAAATAATCCTGCACAGTACCCTGTTTATACATCCAACGCGGATAATGCACAGTTGAAATTTTATGATCTTCAAGACAATCGTTACCCTTTCTTCAACAATAACAATATGCAAACCACACAGTATATGGAGGAAACCTTTGTAGATCTGTTGAAATCGCTGAAGGATGTACGTTTGTTCAGCTTCGCCGATAAGGCATCAAAATACGCCAGTTTACCAGCAACTGATTTTAACGCCTATGGTGGTGTGAAGGGTAGTGCAGCTGTGAATGAGAACAATTCACGTGCAATAGCAGGAGAGGCTTCGAAGATCAATCCACGGTTTTACCGGAATCCGGTAAATGAACCCAGTATTGCACTGGGTTATGCAGAACTTCAATTTATCCTGGCAGAGGGTGTTCAGCGCGGCTGGATTGCTGGTAATGCCTCAACTTATTACACCGAAGGTATCCGGGCATCTATGCTTTTTTACAATATCGAACCAGCAACCATAGACAACTATCTTCAACAAAATACCCTGCAGTTGACTCCATTAAATGCGCTGCAGCAAATTATCACACAAAAGTATATTGCTTCTTTCATGAACAGTGGCTGGCAGCCCTTTTTCGAACAGCGGAGAACTGGTTTTCCAACCTTTGACGTATCCGGAGCGGGAATGTTAAATAATAAAGTTATTCCAAAACGCTGGATGTATCCCGAATCAGAACTGCACCTCAACCAGCAGCATGTAACAGAGGCCATTGGCCGTCAATTTCCGGAAGGTGATAACATCAACGCTACAATGTGGCTTCTTAAACCGTAATTTTTCAGATATTTCACCTATGTATAAGATCATAATTGCCTTTGGTATAGTCCTGGGGAGCCTCCATGGCATTGCTCAGGAGCGGAAAACACTATACATCATTGCCGATGGCATTCCGGCGGATGTTATTGAGCGGCTGAACCTGCCCAATATCAAGCGGGTCATCAAAGATGGCAGTTACCTCCGCATGCAAGTGGGTGGCGGTAAAGATACTTACAGTCAAACGCCTACCATTTCAGCTGTTGGCTACAACAGCATCATGACAGGTGTGTGGGTCAATAAGCACAATGTGCCCGACAATGACATTAAGGCCCCCAACTACAACTACAAGCATATTTTTAGCCTGCTTAAGGCACAATATCCGAAGAAGAAGACAGCAATTTTCTCCAGCTGGACAGACAACCGGACGAAGTTGCTGGGCGATGGACTAGCTGCCACTGGAAATTTTAAGGTTGACTACCATGCTGATGGTTATGAGCTAGACACTCTGCGTTTTAAACATGACAGAGAACGGGCGTTTATGCATCGTATTGATGAGAAAGTGGTGGATGAGGCTGTGCGGTCTCTGAAGCATAATCCAGCAGATCTCAGTTGGGTTTACCTCGAGTATACAGATGATATGGGGCACATGTACGGTGACTCACCGCAGTTTGAAGCTGCTGTTTCGAAGCTTGATGTTCAGGTCGGCAAGATCTATGATGCCATCAACGATCGTAAAAAACAGTTCCAGGAAGACTGGCTGCTTGTTATTACCACGGATCACGGGCGTGATGAGGAAACAGGTAAAGGTCACGGTGGTCAATCGGCCAGGCAGCGCAGTGGCTGGATGGTTAGCAACTACCCCCAACTAAATGCGTATGCCTTGAACCATGATCCAATGATTGTAGACATTATGCCGACCATTGCTTCTTTTATGCAAGTCACCCTGCCCGTTGAAGTAAAAAAAGAGGTTGATGGAACCTCATTGATCGGCCCGGTATCCATCGCTGATGCGGAAGTCAATCATTTCCAGGGCGGCATTGACATTAGCTGGAAGGCGGTAGTTCCTGGAGGTAAACTGAAAATATGGGTAGCCAAAACCAATAATTTCAAGAATGGTGGTCAGGACGATTATGAACTGCTTGCGGAGGTGCCAGTATCAGACAGACACAAGTATGTAAAACTTAGTGGTCCTGCTGCAAACTTCTATAAAGTGGTTCTGGAGGCACCGCATAATTCATTAAATAAATGGATCGTGAGAGCGGCGGGTAAATAGATGTTAAATAAAAGGTCCGGCTCGCAAAAGTCGCTGCCGGGCCTTTCATTTACACAATTAACTATAAGCTGAATGCACCAGCGGATGCCACGTCATGATCCTGCTCTACAGAACCGCCCGAAACACCAATGGCACCGATAACAATACCAGATGTATCTTTTAAAACCACGCCACCAGGGAAGGTAATTAGTCCCTGATTAGAATGCTCGATGCCGTACAAAGGTCCCCCGGGTTGCGAAAGTTTGCCCAGTTCCCCGGTGTTCATATCAAAGAACCTGGCCGTCTTTGCTTTTTTAATCGCAATGTCTACCGAGCCCAGCCAGGCATTGTCCATGCGGTGAAAGGATACCAGGTTTGCACCGGCATCCACAATGGCGATATTCATAGGTACGCCGATCTCTTTAGCCTTCGCTTTTGCCGCTTCCGATAACTGTTCTGCTTGTTCTAGGGTGATGCTCATAATTTGGTTTTTAAGATTTATGTCTTTCCCAATTTACAACATCCCGGCAAAACCTATTGTAACATTGTATGTTAATCTTTTCCTTTTTACCAGGGACAGCTTGCCGGCTCCGGAAAGTATTCCTCGCTGATGTATTTCCCGGTAGGTCCATCCGCGTCAATCTGTGCATACTTCGCAATGCGTTGTCCCGCTTCTTCCACCGTGCTGGTGCCCTGATGATTGGTAAAGTCGGTCTGCGTATACCCCGGACAAACCATGTTTACCTTAAAGGCCGTGTCGCGTAAGTCGTAGGCCAGGTTCACCGTGTACATGTTCAGTGCAGCCTTGCTGGACTGATATACCGCCAGCTTGGAATGGTAAGTAGGCCCGCTGGTATCGGCCGCTAAAGAAAGCGAGGCCATGGCGGTCGTAACATTCACAATTCTGGGTGCCGGTGCCGATTTCAGCAGGTCGACAAAGGCCTGTGTGACCCGAACGACGCCAAACACGTTGGTTTCATACACTTCCTGAAACTGCGCAATGCTGGCGTTTAATGCAGACTGTTGGAGGCCGCCGGAGATCCCCGCGTTATTCACCAGGATATCCAGATGCGGTACTTTTTCGCTAATGCGTATCCTTGCGGCGTCTACGGACTGCTGATCCGTAACGTCCAGCTGAATGCCCTCTACATGGCTGAGGCCTGAGCGCCGGAGCTCCGCCACTGCTGCATTTATTTTATCCAGGCTGCGGGCAGCCATAAAAACATGTATGCCTTGCGCTGCAAGGATCTTTGCAACTTCATACCCAATCCCTTTGTTGGCACCTGTTACTAATGCTGACTTCATAAATTATATTGTTTAAATGATGCAGCAAAATTAGTCGGTTGGCTAGGGCAAGGGTTAGGACAAATCCTGCTATTTAGGGGACAAATCCTGTTTTTCCCGGAGAAAGGCGCTGATGTTTTTGCCGGTGCTCTTTTTGAAGAGCCTGGAAAAATAGCCGGGATCGGAAAAGCCCAGCGAATAAGCAAGTTCCTTCACGGAAACGTCTGAATATTGTAGCTGACGTTGCGCTTCCAGCATGATGCGGTTGGTGATCCATTCTTTTGGCGACTGCCCCGAATATGTTTTAACCACATTGTAGAGGCTGTTGGTGCTCATGCTGAGTTGCGAAGCGAGGCTTTGCACATCATGCTGTACGTTCAACTGCTGCTCTACGGCCAGCTTAAAAGCAATGTATTTGGCGAGCTTGGGATTTGCAGGCTGGTACAATTCGCTTTGTGCGAAGTAGGCGCTGTTGAATTCGGTAAGCAGTGTATTCAGATGTGCCAGGATCACGTCTGTGTGCTGCGGCTTGTCGGCAGCATGCAGCAGCTGGAACAAGTTGGAAAATACCGACTTGATCCTGTTCTTCGCTGTCGGATCGAAGGTGATGATATTCGTGTTTAGCGGATTGAGCAGGAAAGGGAAGGCGTTTGGCAGCAGCGCCAATGCGTTTTCGTCGAAGCCCAGCTTGTAGTTCTCGCTGTGATGCGTTGTTGTCGGGTTGCAGAAGATCTGATTGGGCAGTCCAAACACCGCTTGATTATCGGAAATGGTAACATCCTCCATGTCGATCGTGTAGGTTTCTGAACCCCCATCGAGAAAGACGAAATAGAAGAAAGAAAGCCGGTGCGGCTGCAGCAGCACATCCAGTGCGTCATCCGGAATTGCAATGCTGCAGTTCTCATTCAGCGTAATCGGCACCCGATCATGGTGTTTAATCTTGTTCAGTAAGCCTTTCGTTTCCTGCATAATCGACGTGATAACTGCCATAAAAGAATTTCAAAAATTCAATAGTAAACCTCAAAATTACACCTGTAAACCTAAGCAATCGCTAAACTGTAAAGCAACAAGCTTGAACTTAAGAGCCCTAAGGTAAACACAATCGCATAAAATTAGTCTCAGAAAAAAACTCCTGACGATACCTGGCGTTAATAGATACCGCTGCCCAAAGCCAGGCGCTATATAATTCAATTGAAGCTATGCTAACCGACACCAAATCCATCTACCTGCTTTACATCAACGCACTAAACGCACATAATATTGAGGCCCTGGCACGTTTTGTCCATGAACAGCTGAGTTACAACGGCAAGCTGATCACGTACCGCGACTATCAGGACATGCTGGTCGCCAACATACAAACGTTCCCCGATCTGCACTTCAACATTGACATGCTTGTCGTTGAAGACCATAACGTTGCCTGCAGGCTGGCTTTTGACTGCACACCGCAGGAGCCTTTCCTGGGTTTCAAGCCGAACGGCAGTAAGGTACAATTCTCCGAGAATGTCTTCTACAAATTCCGGGAAGGTCGGATCTACGAGGTTTGGTCGATCATAGATCAGGCTGCACTTGCCGATCAGCTCGAACGAACATCTGCTGGCATCTATTAGTCAGAGGCGGATTAACCATAATCGAACCACGCAAAATAAATCCGCTTGCTCGTTCCGCACCGCCTATAAATTATAACACCGACCTGTGTTGATTTTCTTAACTTTGCTGCATGGAAGATTTGCAAGTCCGATCAATGTCCCCCTTCAATACTGAACTGAAATTAAAGGGATTTAACGTCTACGAATTGGAAAGTGACGGTGAGGCTACGCGGTTCTACAGTCGCAAGGACTTCTATAAAGTATGCCTGACCACGGGCAAGAGCATCATCCATTATGCGGACCGCAGTTTTGAGGCAGAAGGAACCGTGCTGTTCTTCGGCAACCCACACATCCCATATTCTTGGGAAACCGTCTCTACGACCTATGTGGGTTGCACCTGCCTGTTTTCTGAAGCATTCCTGAACACCTTCGAGCGTGCAGATATGCTACACCAGTCGCCCTTCTTCAAGGTTGGTGGCACACCGATCCTGCGGATCACCGAGCAACAACGTGTCTTCCTGAACGGGCTCTTTCAGCAGATGATCACCGAGCAGAACAGCGACTACGCCTTTAAGGACGACCTCATCCGCAATTACATCAACCTGATCTTACATGAAGCCATGAAACTTCAGCCGGCGGAAAACCTGGACCAGCACCAGAATGCCGCTTCGCGGATCACAGCAGTATTCATGGAGCTGCTGGAACGACAATTCCCGATCGAGCGGCCAGACGCACCGCTTCAATTGCGGACCGCACAGGACTATGCACAGAACCTCTCCCTGCACGTTAACTACCTGAACCGCGCCGTAAAGGAGGTTACCGGAAAACCGACAACGAGCCATATTGCCGAGCACATCATTGCCGAAGCAAAGGCGCTGCTGCAACATACCACCTGGAACGTCGCCGACATTGCCTACGCACTTGGCTTTGAATACCCCAGCTATTTTAACAACTACTTCAAACGAATGACGGGGAAGAATCCCTCTGCCTACCGCGCTGACGCGGTTTGATTATCTTAATTATTGGTTTGAATATCTTAAGCAGCATACCCCTGCAGCAATCGATATTTGTATCTGGAAAGGTCGTGTAATGTTGAAAAACATTTGACGACTCACAAATTACATTGTCAATGCAGGCTTACGCCTAAGCCGCTGGCAATGTACCTGAACAATAGCAATCAATATAAATTTATGAGCACAACAGAAGTTAAAGCTTACGGCACCGAAGCTGCCGAGGCACCCTTAAATCAATTGAACATTCCACGCAGAACGCCAACGGCGCACGACGTGGAAATTGAAATCCTATTTTGCGGCGTTTGTCATTCCGACATCCACACTGCCAGAAATGAATGGCACAACACCATTTACCCTTCCGTACCGGGCCACGAGATCGTTGGTCGTGTGCTTAGCGTAGGCGGCCATGTGTCTAAATTTAAACAAGGCGACTTGGTCGGGGTAGGCTGTATCGTAGATTCCTGCCGCGAGTGCCAGTACTGCCAGGAAGGTCTGGAACAGTACTGCGAACCGGGTATGACCGGAACTTACAACGCCCCGGATGCACACCTGGAAGGTAAACCAACTTTCGGCGGTTACTCAGAGCGCGTAGTGGTTGATGAAAACTACGTTTTGCGCATTCCTGAAAACCTTGACCTTGCCGCAACAGCACCATTGCTTTGCGCAGGTATCACCACATATTCACCATTGAAGCACTGGAAAGTCGGTCCCGGTAAGAAAGTAGGTGTTGTCGGTATCGGCGGTTTGGGCCACATGGCCATCAAGATTGCAAATGCTATGGGCGCAGAAGTTGTAGCCTTTACCACTTCAGAATCCAAATTTGCAGAAGCAAAAAGACTGGGTGCACATGAAGTCGTTTTATCGAAAGATCCGGAGCAGATGGCTGCTTACCGGGGTAAATTACACTTCATCCTGGACGCGGTTTCTGCCCAGCATGATATCAATGCTTTCCTGGCGCTTCTTCGCGTAGATGGATCATTGGCATTGGTTGGTGCACCTGAAGAAGCACTTCCGGTTGCTGCATTCAGCCTGATTCCAGGACGTAAAAGTTTCTCCGGTTCCATGATCGGTGGTATTGCGGAGACACAGGAAATGCTGGATTTCTGTGGTGAACACAACATCACGGCCGACATTGAGATGATCGACATGAACGAAGTGAATGAAGCTTATGAGCGCATGATCAAAGGCGACGTGAAATACCGTTTCGTAATTGACATGTCGACCTTAAAAGGCCAAAACTAAAACGATATGGCTGGTACAGCGTCGCTGTATCAGCCATATCTTTATTATTTAAGGTTGCGTAACCTTAAGCTTAATTTCTTTCCCGCTATCCAGGCTGCTTACGCCGCCGCCGGTGTATTTAATTGTATAGTCGCCCGTAGCTAAAACATAGTTTTTTGCAGCATTAAAGACCGTCCTTACACTATCATGTGCGGCTACTTCAATGTAGGCTTCCGCAGGTGGGGGCATAACCCTTCTGGCCATTGCCCCGGTAAATTCTGCTTCTTTACCCGCAGTATCCATAATCTCCAGGTACTTCCCTAAAAATGGTTCAAAGGGTGTTTCCCATTTTACAAATCGCTGTGCGCTGTCTGCATGGTTCACTATGGTGAAGGACAGCATAACTGAGTCTGGTGTAAACACCGTTGCAGCAGGTGCCAGGCGGGTTTCCAGTTTAGCCGCCGTCGGGCCATCCGCTGTTGTTGCCGCGGAATCCGCAGTTGCACTAAGCTTGCGGTTCTGACAGCCACTTGCGGCTGCAACCAGGAGTAAGCATGTTAATATTTGACGCATCTTGTTTTTGCGGTAAATGTAGCTAAAATGCTGTCGAAATCATGTGTTACTCAACTTGCGTTACTTTTCGCATCCAGCACCATCTTTATTTTCATAACAAAGCGGTCCAGGTCAAAGGGCTTGGCCAGAAAGTGGTCGGCCTTACCGTCAGAAATGGCGAACTCCCCATTAGCATGTGCCGACATGATCACCACCGGAATGTCGGACGTCAGCGGCGAGCTTTTAATTTCCCTGCAGAGGTCCAGCCCAGAGCCATCCGGCAGCCGCACATCCAGCAGGAATAGATCCGGCTGCTGGGTTTTATCGCGTTTTTTGAAATCATTGATGCTGTCAAAAAGCTGAAGGCTGTATCCAGCTTCACAAAGCACGTATTCTAAAATATACCTGATATCTTCATCATCTTCTACAATATGTATCAATCGCTCCATAGGTCGGTAATTTTACATACTGTAACTCCGACCGGGTTTTAAGGTTTAGCGATTTCCCATAAACCGTATTTATTGAAGCCCGGTTAAGGGCAGGATTAAAGCTTGTTAGGTATTTTCAACACGTTCCAGGCTGTACAAACGGGATTAATCACCAGAAAAAGGTGCTTTATCGCAAACGCACCGTTGCCTTCATCATTTGGCCTGCACCACAATCACCTCTTCCAGCCGTGTCGTAAAACGCCGGGACAGGAATTCCTGCTTCATGAACCATTTTTTTTCAAAACCCATGGCCGCATAGCGAATGGTATCTTTCCCGTAGTTCTGGTTCAGCTGATCGATCACCTTCAGCGCCTTTTGCAGCTTAGCCGTCTTCTCGGTGTCGACCTGCTCGAAGAGGGATGCCTGCACCTGCGATGCGGAACGCAGGTCTCGGAGCTCAATACCGACCTTCTGGTACCGCGGACCTTTAACGTAAATCTTCCGCAATGCGCCGAGTGCCGCTTTGATCACCACCGCCGTATCGTTGGTGGGTACATCAATCTTAACATCCAGTCCTGCGGAATACAAGTTTTCCACTACCGCGAAGCGACTCGTATGGCAAAACACAAAGATGCGGCTGCAGACCGAGCGCTGTGCACGCAGCTTCAGCGCGGCATTGGCGACGTAGGTGGCCAGTGCTTCTTCCATTGGGGCGAGCTCCGTTTCCATCACGCCGAAAGACCGGGCCGTCGAGATCCCTTCCTTGTCCGGCCGGTCGTACTCCATCGGGATACACCTTTGCCCATGCAGTTCCCGGTAGGTGCGGCGCCCCTGGATGGTCATCAGCTTCAGCACAAAGTCCTCCGGCAGGCGGGTAAAGTCGTACGCATTGTACACCCCTTTACGGATGAGCTTAATGGCATAGCGCGGCCCGATCCCCCAGACGTCGTCGATCTCCGTCAGCTTCAATGCCGCTTCCACCTGTTCGGGTGTTTCCATCACGTAGACCCCCGTTTCCTTGTGGTGCTTTTTCGCCAGCTTGTTGGCTACCTTGGCAAGTGTTTTCGTGGCACCAATGCCAATGCAGACCGGCACACCGGTATACTGCAGGATCTTTGCCCGAAGCTCGAGCGCCAGCTGCTGCAGGTCGTGGTACTTAAAACCCTGCAGGTCGCAGAAGCATTCGTCAATGGAGTAAATCTCCTGGTCGGGGAAGGTCCTGCGCACAATGGCCGTAATGCGGCGCATCATGTCCTGGTACAGCGTATAGTTGGAGGAGCGCCACCAGAGGTCGCCGCTTTGCTGCAGCTCCCGCATTTCAAAGTAGGGCGTACCCATCTTGATGCCGAGGGTTTCTTTCGCTTCATTGGACCGGGATATGGCGCAGCCGTCATTGTTGGAGAGCACACAGCCGGCTTTGCCCTGCAGTTCGGGTTGGAACACCCGCTCTGCACTAACGTAAAAGTTGTTCGAATCTATTAATGCGAGCACTGTTCCTCCTGCGTTGATCTAAAATACTGTGTGGCACTACGCCCCAGATTTGAAACTGGGTGCTTTCATTCCGCTCTATCGGTTTATAGTAGGGGTTGTCGGGCATCAGGTATTCCTGACTGCCTTTGCGGTAATAGGCGCGGAGGATGAACTCGTTGTCGATGATCCCCACCACAATATCCCCGGATGCAGGGGTCAGGGACTTGTCGACCACCAGCAGGTCATCCGGAAAAATGCCCGAGCCCACCATACACTCACCGGTTACCCTGGCGAAGAAGGTAGCCTCCGGATACTTGCTCACATAGTCATTTAAATCAATCCTTGCTTCTTCATAATCTGCTGCCGGACTTTCGAAACCCGCGTGTATCTTTTCTGCAAACAGCGGGATCAGCGTACCCTGTTCCGCTGCCCGTTCATATATCAGTAGTTCTTTCATAGCTCAAACTTAATGCTGCAAATATTGCTAATAATATTAGCATAACAGCAGTAATGTTGATAAGTTTTCCGGAATAAAGCTAAATAATGTAGTTCATAATCTTTGTTTTTCAGTGAGAGCAGGGGGTGTTTATGCCGGTTTTACGATGCTGTTTTCTAAACAAAGGGCTATATTTGAGCTATGAGCGAGATTTACCAGGCCTTTAAAAACTTTGTTGTTTACCGGTTCAATCTTCATGAAGACAGTGAAGATAATGATCTTACGATAGAGTCGATCAAGAAGAATGTCGAGTTCCGCGGTGCCAATTTATGGACGCTGATCTTCGCGATTTTCATCGCTTCCATTGGCCTGAATGTAAACTCTACAGCGGTGATCATCGGGGCCATGCTCGTGTCGCCTTTGATGGGTCCGATCATGGGTGTAGGTCTTGGCATTGGCATCAATGATTTCGATCTGGTGAAAAAGAGCTTGCGAAATCTCGGTATTGCCACCATCATCAGTATTGCCACTTCCTTCCTGTACTTCTGGATTACGCCGCTGCATCAGGCCTCCTCAGAACTCCTGGCGCGGACTTCACCATCGATTTGGGACGTGTTCATTGCAGGGCTCGGCGGACTTGCGGGTATTGTCGCGGCAACGCGGAAGGAGAAAAGTAACGCGATACCGGGTGTTGCAATTGCGACCGCATTGATGCCGCCTTTATGTACCGCGGGTTTCGGCTTGGCTTCCGGAAATCTCTATTTCTTTCTGGGTGCACTTTATCTCTATTTCATCAACAGCATCTTCATTTGTGTGGCCACCTTTGTCATTGTTCGCTTCCTGAATTTCCCGAAGAAGGAGTTCCAGGATAAAGCCTATGAAAGGAAGGTCCGGAGATACATCTGGTTGATCGTAACCGTTACCACATTACCGAGCGTGTTCCTGGCGTACCGAATCGTGGATAAGAGTATTTTCGAAAACAATGCAGAAGCCTTTGTGCAGGAGGAGCTGAATTTCAAGAATACGCAGGTCATTGCTAAAAACTATAAATACAATGAGAAAGGCCACGAAATAGACCTGTTGCTGCTGGGTGCAGAACTGTCCAAACAACAGATTGATACTTTGAAAAGCAGGATGGCGCGTTACAAGCTGAACCAGACGAAGCTGAGCATCCGTCAGGGTTTAAATGCGAAGAACGAGCTGGATCTCTCGCAAATCAAGGCCAGCATCCTGGAAACCGTCTACCAGAGTCGGCCAACGGAACAGAAAACGGCTTCTACCTACACCAGAATCGAACAGCCCATTCCGGACATCCGTGCAGAGCTCCGTTCGCTATACCCACAGCTGAAGCAATACAGCATTACAAATGTGGCCGTACACCAGTTGGACACCAACCGGACGGATACCATAACCATGTTGGTGGGGCGCTTTGACCGGGCACTCCCGGGGGCGGAACAGCGAAGGATGGCGGTCTGGTTAAAGAACCGCCTTAAGGTTGATTCCCTGCAGCTGATTACGCAGGCGGATTAAGATTTTTCCTTTTACTGCTGTAGTTGAGTACCATATAACCCAGGAAACCGGAGAGTACGGAACCCACTAAAATGGAGAATTTGGCTTCCTGTACCAGGAGCGGATCTGAAAAGGAAAGGATGGAAATGAAGATCGACATCGTAAATCCGATACCGCCAAGCAGGCCCAGACCCAGGATGTGGATCCAGTCGGCACGTTCCGGAAGCTGACTGATCTTTAGCTTCACACTCAGCCAAGATACCAGCATGATGCCGATGGGTTTACCGACAACCAGGCCGAGTACGATACCCATGCCCAAAGCCGTAAACAGACCTTCAACCATGCCCGCTTCAAAGCGGATGTTGGTATTTGCCAGGGCGAAGATGGGGATGATCAGAAAGTTAACCGGTACGGTGAGTGCATGCTCCAGTTTCTCCAGGGGTGATTCTGTATCATCTTCCGTGGTTGGCAGGGTCAGGGCCGTAAGTACGCCGGCGATGGTGGCGTGAATGCCCGAGTGGTGCACGAAGTACCAGATGAATACACCCGGAATCAGGTAAAAAAACAGGTTCTTTATCCCGAAGCGGTTGAAGAGAAACAGCATGCCCAGGATCGCGGCAGCATAAACCAGGTTCATATAATGCAGTTCGGAGGAATAGAAGATCGCAATGACCAGGATGGCCAGCAAATCATCTACAATGGCCAGTGCGGCCAGGAATATTTTTAAGGAAACCGGAACGCGGTCGCTCAGCAGGGCGAGGATGGCCAGTGCAAAGGCGATGTCGGTTGCCATGGGGATGCCCCAGCCGTGTATGGTAGGTTTGCCACCGTTAAAAAAGCCGTAAATTAATGCGGGTACGATCGCACCGCCGATGGCACATATGATGGGCAGGATGGCTTTTTTAGGGGAAGAAAGTTCTCCTTCAACCACTTCACGTTTAATCTCGAGGCCGACCAGCAGAAAGAAGATGGCCATCAGGCCGTCGTTGATCCAGAGCGCTACAGAATAGCGGAGGTGTACTGCGCTGTTTTCGAAGCCAAGCTGCGTTTCTAATATGTTGTTGAATCCATCGCCGAGGGGTGTATTTGCTACGATCAGGGATAAGATCAGGCAAGCGAAGAGGATCATTCCACTGGCGGAAGTTGAACTGAAGAAGTTCTTAAATGCGTGTAAGTTGAAGGATTTGCTCATCTGCCGAAGATAGGGATTCATTTACAAATCTGCGGAAGGCTTCTCTAAATCGGCCCTGCTCAGCATGATAGAAACGGCATAGGTGCTAAAATCTATCGAGGCGATACTGTGCGTTGCAATCATCAGGAGTTCGCCCTGTTCGGGCCCAGCGAGTTCAATGATCAGATGCGGAAGGGTCCAGTCGGCCGTATTCACGAGGAAGTCGACCGTCTCGCCCAAATAGCCATCCGGGTTGTAGACGGTATAGTCCCGCACGTGTTTGTAGCTCCGCAGGTGTTTATCCGCTTTGCTGTCTTCTTCGGTTTCTGCTTTGAGCACCCTAGCCACTTTCACCATGCCGGTGGTCGGATAGCCCATGCCTGCGCCGCCATAGTAGGGCCAAGCATAATAGTCGTTTAACTTCTTTTCCAGCTGTTTGGAAACAGGCAGGTCGGTGTCTATGGTGGGACTGCTTTTCACCTGCTCTTTGGTCATGTTTACGCGGAGCAATTTTTCCTGTTCGGCGACGCTTTGTACGGCGTAAGGGGAGATGAGCACCCGGCGGCCGAAGAGCCAGTTGCCGGTTTCCACCACAAGGTAGCGGATGTTCCAGTTCTGGTCGTCAAAGTAGAAGTCCTTGACCGTTCCAATTTCCCCATCTTCCGCGGATAGTGAAAAGCCGATGAGTTTATGTGTAGATTCCAGCATAATTCAATTTTTTTTATATAGAACATTGTAGAAATGCTTAAGGTTTTGATTAGGGATGCATTCCAAAGAATTGTACCGGTTTGCGTTACGACGAGCATTATGCTGCTGCGGCTTGCATTTCCAATTTCCGGTAATTCCCTATATTTAGAAAAATTAATTACGCTCTTATGAAAAAGGCACTATGCGCATTGGCGCTAATCTTATGCATGAGCCAGCTCGGCTTCAGTCAGGACAAAGGGACCTACAGACAAACCCTAGATAAAATGATGGAAGTTTCCGGGACGAACGCAAGTTATCAAGGTATGATCAAACAGATGATTGCCAGTTTCCGGGCGCAGCAACCAGATGCAAGCGAGGAGGCCATGGCGACCATGGAGAAAACGCTGAAGGAATTTAGCATGAGTAAGCTGGTTGACAAGCTGATGCCTGTTTACCAGAAGCATCTGACCGAGAAAGACTTAAAAGGTATTATTGCTTTTTACGAGTCGCCGGCAGGTAAAAACTACGCAGCGAAAGTTCCGATGATTATGCAGGAATCCATGGCTGCTGGTCAGCAATGGGGTGCGGAAATCGGCGCTGAAGTCGTACGCAAAATGCAGGCAGGAACGGAAAGCGACGAGAACTAAGCAACTGCAAAGCTGAAAAAAGCCCTTGTGATCGATCAGATTACAAGGGCTTTTTGTTTATGGTTCGCTTAGGAAACTGCCTCAACCGCATCTTTGATGGCGGCGAGCAGCGCTTCATCCCGCAGGATCTTATAGTGCCCTGCACCGTCAAATGCTTTCGTTTCCAGTTCCGGGTGTTGTTTTAAAAATTCCTTTAGCTGGGCGTAGGGTAACATTTCATCCTTCGTATCATAATACAGCAGGTGTTTAGCCGCAGGCGCTTCGGTATACAAGGTCTTCATGTCGAAATAACTTACCGGAAATTTGTAGTAGTCGGCGAAGTCCTGGAACCAGCGTTGCTGATCTTCGGGTTTCACTTCGGCATGGTTCATCATGCCGGTAAAATTCTGTGCGAGCTCAATCACCGGGGTGATGCTGATGAGCAGTTTAGGGGGACTATCGAAGGCTTTCAGTGCCACCACATTGGCCATTGCACCCAGGGAGTGCCCGATCAGGACTTCCGGCAGGCCATAAATCTCCATGATGGCGATCAATGGATTCACATACAACATCAGGTTGCTCAGTTCCCCTTCAGAGCTGCCGTTTCCAAGCGCATCGAAGGCGATGATCTGCACGTCGTCTAGCAGGAGCAGGGTGGAAATGAGTTCCGTAAAATCTGCCGCTTTGGAGCTCCAGCCGTGCGTCAGGTAAATTTTACGGCTGCCCGTACCCCAGATGTAGCCTTTGAAGTTCAGGTCGTCTTTGGCGAAGTAAGGATCCGACACCGGCATGCTGAAGGTTGTTGCTTTTTGAAGCAGCTCCTGCTGGTGCGGGCGGTTGGGCAAACTGATGGGGAAGGATATGTAGTTCCAGAGCGCTTGCAAAAGTTCATCAGGCTCCTGCGCTTGTTTCACCTGTAGCAGGCGTTGTTTGTATGTTTTCATTTTTTCTTTTTCGGCGAGCGCTTTTGCCGGTAAAAGTACAACAATTCTGATTTTTTGAAGGAGATCGGCGTAAGACGCATTCGCTTACTGACCGGTCCAAGCTTGGTTACCAGCTTGGTTACAGCTCCGTTACCAACTTAGTTACGAGCTTAGTCGGTAGCTTGGTCGTTAGCTTAGTCGGTAGCCTGGTCATTCGCCTTCGATTGAATGACCCCAAGCTGAAGAAAGTTCGGAAACAGCTTCGGGTCAAGCGCACACCGAACGCACAGCAAACGCACACCGAACGCACACGAAACCCACGGAAATGTGCGTTTGCTGTGCGTTTCGTCTTTGTCTCCTGTGTGTTTCTCCGGGTGGTGCCTGAAAACGATTCTAAAATTGCTGGCAGGTTGCAGAAAACGAACACCATAAACGAATGCCGTTGTTTAATTCCATGGACATCATCAACAACCGTAGAAAAGAACAGGCGCATAATGGAAGATAAAGTACTTGAAAAACCCAGGGTGGCAGATCAGCTGGCCAATGAGCGAACATTTTTAGCATGGATCCGAACGAGCATCGGCATCATGGGGTTCGGCTTTGTGGTTGTGAAATTCTCCAGATTTCTTTGCTAAAACCACGACGATCGCCATCGTTATCATTTGTATGGTGCTCCTGATCTACCTTTTGCAAACACGATGAAAAAAGCGGGTAGGCAGCAAAGTAAATTGTCTGCTATGGATTGGCCTTAAAAGAAGAAAGGGACAACGATCTATGATCAGTTGCCCCTTATCTAATTAACGCTCTCAATTACTAAAGCGTCGGAATCTTTGAAATATTGTGTGGCGCTGAAAATTATTTTTCTACGCCAGGTACGGTTGGGATATCTTTCTTCTTACGGAAGATTGGGAAGGTCATCGGACTTCGCGCGGGGCGCTGATCACCGAGCAGGATGCCCCATTGTTTAAACTGTATGGTATGGTCAAAAATGATCTTCATGACCGCGATGATCGGCATGGAGAGGAACATCCCAGAGATGCCGGCAATGCTGCCCCCGATCACGACCCCGAGGATGGCCATGAGCGCATTGATCTTGATTTTCGAGCCGACGATGCGTGGCATCAAAATGTTATTGTCCAGGAACTGTACTGCAGCAATCACCAGCAAAACGGTAATCACGGGTCCCAGTTCCGTGGAGGATGTCAGCGTAAGCACCACACCGATCACGTTACCCAGCAGGGCACCCACGTAAGGGATCAGGTTCAGGATGGCGAAGATGACACCGATCAGTAGGGCATGTTTGATGCCGAAAAGCAGCAGTAAACCACCAAGCAGGATCGTCATATAGGTCACCTGGATCAGTAAACCGCCCAGGTAGTTTTTGATGATGGCTTCGGTTTCGTAGATGGTTTCTTTCACTTTGGCGTGATCTTCCGGCTGGAACCACATGAAGATGAAGCGCAGCAGGATGCCCTTGTAGAACAGCATCAGGTAGATGTATATCGGCAGCAGGCCTACAAACACGAAGAGGGAGGAAAGCGTTACTGCGGCACCGCTTGCCATACCACCGGCGTAGGTCATTAGGTCATCACTCTTTTTAGAGATGAATTCCATCTGTTCTTTGGAGGATACGTGTGTGATGCCGCCCACCCATTCGCTGAGCGATTTGATGTGCAGGGCCACGTTTTCTTTAATCTGGGGGAAGTCTTTGACCAGCATACTCATCTGGTTGACAAAGAAAAACCCTATGGCACCAACGACAATAACCAGCACGAGCAGGCAGAGGATGATGGCAATGGTTTCCGGAATTTTGTATCTGCGGAAGAAGCGGAAGAGTGGGAGCAGGACCAGGCTGATGAAGAAGGCCATCAGCAGTGGCATGATGATGTCTCGGCCGATCACCAGGACGGCAACTACGAGCACTAGACCCAGTAATTCAATGGAACGTTTTACCGTTAGAGGCAAATCCTTCATAAATGTTATGCTTATTTGTTGGTTAACGTAATCAGGTACGAAATGTTTGGGTAAATTTGGGGATTAAAAAACCAGCAGGAAGTACATATGACCGCAGACCACACAATCGTTGCATTATCCACGCCGACGGGCATTGGCGCCATCGGGGTTATCCGTTTATCGGGCAAGGACGCCATCCACATTGCGAATGCGGTATTTGCCGGTAAGGACTTAACGAAGCAGGAGAGTCATACCCTGCATTTCGGTTTGATCAAGGATGGGGATGTGGTGATTGATGAGGTGGTGGTAAGCCTGTTTGTGGCACCGAAATCCTATACCAAGGAAAATATTGTGGAGATTTCCTGTCATGGTTCCAATTTCATCATCCAGCAGATCATTTCTTTATTGATCCGGAACGGCGCACATGCGGCCAAGCCGGGGGAGTTTACCTTACGTGCTTTTCTGAATGGTTCCCTGGATCTGTCGCAGGCGGAAGCAGTGGCGGATCTGATTGCTTCCGATTCACAGGCGGCGCATCAGGTGGCGATGAACCAGCTGCGTGGCGGTTTCAGTAATGAGCTGAATGAGTTGCGGGAGCAGCTGATCCATTTTGCTTCTATGATTGAGCTGGAGCTGGATTTCGCAGAGGAAGATGTGGAGTTTGCAAACCGTGATCAGTTGCAGGCTTTGATTACCCGAATTAAGGTGGTGATCAACAAGCTGATCCGTTCTTTTGAATTGGGGAACGTCATTAAGCAGGGGATCAATACCGTGATTGCCGGCCGACCGAACGCGGGTAAATCGACTTTACTGAATGCCTTGCTAAACGAGGAGCGCGCAATTGTGAGTTCCATTGCGGGTACGACCAGGGATACTATTGAGGAATTGCTGAACATCAATGGCATCAATTTCCGCTTGATTGATACGGCAGGAATCCGGGAGGCCCAGGATGCGATCGAGGTGATCGGGGTAGAGAAGACGATGGAAAAGATTAGTCAGTCTGCATTACTGGTTTACTTGTTTGATGCTGCGGAGCTATCTGTTTCGGAGATCTTGTTGGATGTTGCGCGTTTGCAGAAGCCAGGTGTTCCCTTTGTCGCTGTGGCGAACAAGATGGATCTGGTTGCGCAGGATGCTTTTTCTTTGGCTTTGCCAGAAGGGGTGCAGTTCATTTCCATTTCTGCGAAGGAGAAGAGCCATATTGAGGATTTAAAAGACTTGTTGTACGAAGTGGCGGTTGGCGACCAGCTGACGGAGAACCATACCATGGTGACGAACATTCGGCACGTAGAGGCTTTGCAACGCACGCAGCAAGCTCTGGTGCAAGTGGAGCAGGGCATCGTGAATCCGGTGACTTCAGATTTTTTGGCGATGGATATTAAACAGGCACTTCATTACCTGGGGGAGATTACTGGTCAGGTTACCACGGATGATTTGCTGGAGAATATTTTTAGCAAGTTTTGTATTGGGAAGTAAATCCGTTTTCCTTTAGTTTTCTTTAGTTTTTTTTATTTGACTATCAGTAATTTACATCAAATAGTTCTTTTCTTTACTATACCTTATTATTATATTCGTTACACTCCCTGTACATCTTTGGTTTCAAAAGGTGTGGAATTGCAACAATAAAGTAGACATTTAGTTAAGCTGCAATATTTTGTTTGTTTAGGTTTCTTCCGAATTCCTCAGGGGACATAAAGCCTAGGGCTGAATGTAATCTTTTCCGGTTGTACCAGCTCTCAATGTATTCAAATACCAGTAGGGCAGCCTGCTCCTTATGTGTAAACTTATTTTGGTAGACACATTCCGTTTTAAGTGTCTTGAAAAAGCTCTCGGCGACTGCGTTGTCCCAGCAATTTCCTTTTCTGCTCATGCTCCTTGTGATAAGTGGATTCTTTTCCAATAATTCGCGGACTTCATTGCAGGCATACTGAATACCACGATCTGAATGGAAGATTAGTTGCTGAGTTATTGGTCTGTTTCTTTGTGCCATTTTGAAGGCTGGAATGACCGTGTCAGCGGCTTTCATTGTTGTACTTAAGGCCCATCCAATTACTTTCCTGTCACCCAGATCTATCACCGTTGTCAGATACAACCACCCTTGTTTTGTCCTAATATAGGTGATGTCAGATACCCAGACTGCCCCGAGAGTGCCCGGCTTAAAGTTTCTGTCAAGCTTATTTTCGGGTATTGGGAATTTATGGCTAGAGTCAGTTGTAACTCTGAATTTCTTCTTCACAATGCTTCGTAGATGAACCTTTTTCATTATTCTGGCAACACGTGGTCTAGATACTTTGATCTGCTTTTGATTTAGCACCTGGGTGATCCTTGGACTTCCATATGTGTTTTTGCTGTTCTGAAAAGCTTTCAGTATCTCCTGCTCAAGCATTTGGTTCTCCACACACCGGTTTGAAGGCTTACGCTTCACCCAGTTGTAAAATCCACACCTGCTTACTTTAAACACTGAACACATCTTCTCAATGGTAAATATTGAACTGTGAGTCTCTATGAACCCGAATATTTGCCATCGCTCTTGGAGAAAATGCTTACAGCCTTTTTCTGTACAACCACATTTTAAACTATTGATAAGGAGCTTTTTAAGAACATCTTTTCCAGTTCTTCCTTACTTAGTCCAAGTGCAGATATTCTTTTCTCTATCTGTTTCATCTTAAGTGTTTTCTGCCGAGCGCTGTTTGTCTCCACAAGTTCTCTTTTATAAGGTTCTTGTTTGATAATCATGTTCCAGATGATGACAGCTAATTTCCTTGCAGTGGCTATGATGGCAGCTATACGGCCTTTTCTGAAAGCTATCCGCTTAAAGAACGGTGTAAGTTCGTGGTCCTTTTGGTTTCCTATAGAATTGGCAGCATGCCGAAGTGATTTGGCAATATAGTTTTTTCCAGACGCGGTACGGTTACTTATAATACGACCTCCGCTTATCTTATTGTTGGGTATAAGACCCAGCCAACATGCAAAACTTTTGGCCGTGGGGAACTTGTGTAGGTCATGTCCCATATTGGTTAAGGCAGAGAACGGTATTATAGCTTATCCCATTGATCGCAAAGAGATCTGTTTGGAAATAATTGAAGGCAAGGTGAGATAGATTAAATGAAGGTGCATGTTTATCCCGCTTCTTTTTATTGGCCTTGAGCTGCTTTTGTTCTACTTCCGTTACGTCCTTTTTGGGTGCGAACATGATGAGTCGCTCTTCAATAACTTGGTCACATTCCTTGATCTTAAGTTCATAAAGTTTATAGAAGTCCAGACAAGCCTGAAGTTCAAACAGGAGCTCATCCCTCCACCAACCATGAAGCGCATCGGTGATCTCCTGACGGGATTTTTTAACACGGCTACTGACCAACGATGCGAGGCTTTCAGGATCCCTAACCCCAGAGAGGATAGCCTCAATAACAGCCATGCCGGACTGGCCAGTAATGTCGTTAATGGCAACATCCAATCGAACATTCATTAAACGGAGGCTTTTTTGCATCTTACTACTATAGCGGGCAGACTGTTCCACCAGATGACAACGGTGATAATAGTTGGTACGCAGCTGCTGGAAGGTGTCGCCCAATAGTAAACTTCCAGAGAGCAGCCCTAGCGAATGCAGCTTCTGTATCCACATACAGTCCAGCACGTCTGTTTTACGACCCTTCACGTTCTTGGTTTGGCTCCCTGGCACAAGCAGAACCTCAAAACCTGCAGCCTGAAGTGCGGAAAACAGCGTTTGCCAATAGCTCCCAGTGCTTTCCATGGCTATTGTCATAATTCCTTGTGCGTAAAGGTAGGTGATAAGTTCTTCGTGGTCTTTCGTATAAATACCGAATTCTCTAACGTTTTCTTTTAACTGGTCCACGGCAACCATATGGCTGCGAGATCCAACATCAATGCCAGCGGCATTTGGATGGATAATTTTAAATGAATTGTCCTGATTTCCCATAGCTTAAAACATAATGACCTCAGGAATGCTATGAATAGTTAAAAGTTTTCTGTACGGGATTCTTTTTCAAGATCACCATTTCATTCATCAAATGTTCAGCAGTAATGATGAACATACAGCATCCGGCCCAGATTTTAAGAAGGACTTTTTATAGTACCATTAAAAGCCAGGGGCTCGCTGAGAGTCAAGACAATCTACGGAATTTAGGTCATTTGCGTTGTATTGGCACTTCCACTGGCATGGCCCCGTAGAACGATTTTAAGATATCGCGCTCCATCTGCGTTTCACGCAGCTCTTTTTTTAGCCTGGCTACCTCTTGTTCAGCTTCTGTTAAAATCACCTTTCCATTTCCTGGAAAGCTGCCGTTTTGCTTGGTTGAATATTCCTTTCGCCACCGGTAGAGCAATGATGGTTTAATATCCAGCTCTTTGGCTAAGGCAGTCAAATCATTTCGGGTATTACTCAGTTCAACGCTCATCAGCTTGAACTCCTTCGGATACGCTTTTCTTTCTCGTGACATATTGTTAAGTTATTAAAATCCCTTAACTTATTGTCTGATCAAATGTAGCAACTCCAAACTCCAATGTGACATTTCAAGATTAAGTAGTTAACTTAATAAATCAATATGGCCTTTAAATTATTAGACAAAACTTAGTGATAAATTATTCCTATTTTCGAGATTTTACTGCGATAATATATGATTTCAGATAACCCGATATTAAATAGCCCGTACGAAGAACCTAAATTACATTACGATACCGATAGTGAAGGGAGTCTTGATTATAATATTAAACGTAATGGAAGAAGGATATACAAGTCCGATTCTGCGGTAATACCTAATAAACAAACAGGGCAAAAGGAAGTGTTTGAATGGAACGAAGATGCAGGAGAGTATTTAACTCATATTATAAATCTATGCCGCAAAGAAGTTGCTATTTGGCGGTTAGAAAATTACTCTAACACAACAAGAGTAACAAAAGAACTTTTAACATACTGGTTTAATAATCCTGAAAGATTAGTTACAAAAAAACTATTTTTTGCTCAACGGGAGGCAGTTGAGACGGCAATTTGGCTAAATGAAGTTGCAGAGAAATCAAATGCCGGGCAACATGTTTTGAACTTGATTAAAAAGGGGCAAAATACAGTGAGCGAAAATCCTGTTGACCAATTACCTAGAATTGCGTTTAAAATGGCAACTGGATCTGGAAAAACGGTAGTAATGGCTTGCCTAATTTGTTACCACTATTTTAATAGGCAGGAATATAGAAATGACATTCGTTTTGCTGATTATTTTTTAATTATTGCCCCAGGTGTAACAATCAAAAGTAGATTGGGTGTATTGTTTGTTGATACACAAAATAAAAATCCGAAAGATATTGAAGATTATTATCGTGTAAGAAGTTTAATTCCACCAAGCATGGAATATAGGCTTGAAAATTTAAACGCAAGATTAATCATTACAAATTACCATACCTTTGAACCTAAAATTTTACAAGGTAACAAACGAAGCCCTTTCGATGGAAAAGTTAACTTGAAAGGTGAAAAAATTGATACGGGAAATAAAGAAGATTTTTCACAAGTAGTAAAACGCACATTAGGCAAATTTAAAGCTGGTAGTAGAGTTTTAGTGTTAAATGATGAAGCTCATCATTGTTATTTGCCTAAATCTAAAAGTAAAACAACAGATAATGAAGAAGCTGACGAAAATGCAAGAGCGGCAGTTTGGTTTAGTGGTATTCGTGAGATTTCTAAAAAATTTAAATTACAGGCAGTATACGACTTATCTGCTACTCCTTATTATTTAACTGGATCCGGTTACGAGGCTTATAGTTTATTTCCTTGGGTTGTTTCAGATTTTGGACTTATAGAGGCTATAGAAAGTGGACTAGTGAAAATACCATTTCTGCCAGAAAGCGATAATACTCATGCATTGTCTATGCCTGTTTTGCGAAACCTATATGATCATGTAAAAGATGAATTACCAAAAAAAGGCCAGCGTACTCAAAAAAGAGATGCTCTTGCAGAAGGTAAAGTATTTACTGAGCAAAAGCCAAGATTACCATCTTTAGTTAAGGGCGCATTAGATCAGTTTTACAATCATTATGTAGAATATTTTAATGGGATAAGAAAAAATGCTGAGACAAAAATTAATATGTTTTCGGCTCCACCAGTATTTATAGTGGTTTGTAACAATACTGGTGTTTCAAAAGAAGTGTACAAGTATATCGCTGGCTATGAATACCAAAATGGCGAGGAAGCAATGGTTGCTCAAGGCGCAAAAGAGTTGTTTTCCAACTATGATCCAATAACTAACAAAGCACTTAAAAAACCACCAACTTTATTAATTGATAGTGATGCTTTAGAGAATGGCGATCAGATAAACGAAGATTTTAAAAAGATTTTTTCTTCAGAAATAGAAGAGTTCAAGAAAGACTACGCTCGAATGCATGGGCAAGGTAGCACGGAAAATATAACAGATGCAGAGATTTTACGTGAGGTTGTAAATACCGTAGGCCAACAAGGTAAATTAGGTTCACATATTCGTTGTGTAGTTTCAGTTTCTATGTTAACAGAAGGATGGGATGCTAATACTGTTACACATATAATGGGTTTAAGAGCTTTTGGTTCGCAACTTTTATGCGAACAGGTTGCTGGTAGAGCATTGAGAAGAATGAACTACTACTTGCAGGGTTATGATAAAGATGGAAATCCAACCGATGACAAGAGAAAAATTGTTATCGAGAAATTTCCTCCTGAATATGCGCATATAATTGGAGTTCCATTCAAAATGTTTAAGGGAGGTAAATCTGAACCACCTCCTACACCAATAGATGTTAAACACATTTCATCAATTTTTGATAGACAAGCTGAAATGGAAATCGAGTTTCCTAATGTAGATGGCTATAGAATTGAAAATTATGCTGGGGATATTAAGTATGATTTTAGTAAAGTTGCAAACTATGAATTAGTTTGCTCAAGTTTTCCTTTAACTACAACTTCTACTAGTGCATTTTCGCCAAAAGAAGAAAAAATGGAGGTTTCCTCTGTTTTTGAGAAAAGAGAACAAGAATTATTCTTTATTATCACCAAAGAGCTTATTAAAGTCCATTTTTCAGATGAAGAAAACAATCCGCATTTTCAACATTTTAATAAGCTAATGCCAATTGTAAAATATTGGTATGAAAATAAACTTTTACTTATAGGAGAAAGTGATCCTAAATTTAAGAAACTAATCTTTTTTGATGATACAAAGAAAGTTGTGGATCATATTCGAATGGGTATAAACCCACATATTAATTCAGTAGAATTTATTAGGCCAAAGCTAAATTACTATAACCCGTTTAGCAGTACAAAATATGTAAATGGTAATACGGTTAAAGATGTATATCCTACTTTCAAAAGTCATGTAAATTATGTTGTAATGGACAGCGACTGGGAGGGTATATGCGCTAAAACTTTAGAAGAGATTGATAGTGTATTATCTTATGTAAAAAACCAGTTTTTGGGTTTTGCCATACCTTATACAAAAGACGGAAAAGATAGATTGTACTACACCGATTTTATTGCTAAAGTAAAATCAAAAAATGGAACTATTAAAAACCTAATGATTGAGATAAGTGGTATGAGTAAAGATAAAGCTGAGAAAAAATGGTTCGTAGAGAATAGATGGATACCTGCTGTAAATGCTTTGAAAGATAAATACGAGTATGGTGAATGGCATTTCATTGAGATTGCGAATGATATTCGAGATATAAGAAATCAGTTAATTCAAAAAATTTCATCCCTATGATTATTAGTTGGACAGATTGGAAAGCAATGCCTGCACCCGAAGATTGCAGGTTAATTTCTGGTCCTGTAGGCCCAGGAGCATATCAAATTATGAATAAACAAACCCAAGAACTTATTCAATTTGGAGAAGCTGTCGAATGCCAAAAAAGAATGAAGTCTTTATACCCAAAACCTTATGGCGTAGGTACAAGAAATAACGAAAATAAAAGAATATACATCTTAGAAAACTGGAGGAATTTAGTCTACAGAACAACAGCTGTTAACACTAAGGCTGAAGCAGTAAACATAGATAGATACTTAAAATCATTTAACAACCATAAGTTTAATACCTAAAATGGCAAAACAAATATCCTCAATAAAACACAATGCAGATAAACGTGCTCATATTCCCAGTAAGGAAGAAGCAGGTTATGAAGATGCCAATGATAAGGTAAACAGCGGTAAAAAAACATTAGAATTACCTAAAAATCCAGTAGTGCATCGTGGCCAAGACCCAGAACTATTTTGGTTAAACAAATATGGTAATGATGACCGAGATGAATTGCTTAAAGTAGATATTAGAAGTCTTTACAGGCATGAACATATAGCGCCTGAAACCTTAATCAAAAATCTATATAAGATTTCTGAAACCAAAAGCGACCAAATGGATTTGTTTAGCGTAAACGAACTTTTTGGAAATGCTTTGGAAAAAGATGAAATCGAAAAGGTTAGTGAATATTACCACCACCAAGATGGTTGGACAAATCGTTTGATACAAGGCGATAGCCATTTGGTAATGGCTAGTTTATTGGAACGTGAAGGCATGGCAGGGCAAGTTCAAACTATTTATTTTGATCCTCCGTACGGAATTAAATATGGTGGAAATTGGCAAATAAAGCTTAATAATCGTGATGTAAAGGATGGTAATGATGAAGCTTTAACTGGGGAACCGGAACAAATAAAAGCTTTTAGAGACACTTGGGAACTTGGAATTCATTCCTATTTAAGTTATTTAAGAGACCGATTAATTATCTCCAAAGAGTTATTAACTGAAAGCGGATCTTGTTTTGTACAAATATCAGATGAAAATGTACATCTAGTAAGAAGCCTATTGGATGAAGTATTTGGTTCAGGAAATTTTATAACTCAACTAATTTTTAAGAAGACAGGGGCAATGTCAGGCAATTTCATCTCAGGAATTGCTGATACAATACTTTGGTATGGAAAACACAAAGAATCAACGAAGTTTAGAGAACTTAAGGTTGAACGTCCAAAAGAATCTGCTGATTCCGGATTTCCTATGATTGAACTTGTCGATGGTTCCAATAGAAGATTAACCAAAAATGAAATGGATGGACTAGATCCGATTCCTCGTGGGAGAAGATTTCAAACCAGCCCTGTTATGTCGTCCGGAGCAAGTAAAGGTCCAACGCCATTAAACTTTAATGGAAAAACATATCATCCATCACTGGGGAATCATTGGAAAATCTCGGTTGAGGAGTTGAAAAAAGTTGGGGAGAAAGGACGCCTTTATCCTGTTGGTAATACCATGACATTTAAAAAATATCTTGATGAAAGTCCCGTTGTAGCGCTCACAAATATATGGATGGATACTATGGAGAGTACTTTTGCAGTTGAAAGAAACTATGTGGTTCAAACTGCAAAAAAGGTTATAGAAAGATGTGTGCAACTGTCCTCGGATCCAGGTGATTTAATTTTAGATCCAACTTGTGGTAGTGGAACTACTGCTTTCGTAGCTGAACAATGGGGCAGAAGATGGATTACTATTGATACGAGTAGAATTGCTTTAAATATTGCAAAGCAAAGATTAATGACTTCTGTGTTTCCATATTATAATTTATATGATGAACAAGGTGGGGACATTCGCCAAGGCTTCAAATACAGAACTGTTCCACATATTACCCTGAAAAGTCTTGCGAATGATGAACCATCTGCTACTGAAACATTATACGACCAACCAGAACAAAATAAAAAACTACTCCGTGTTAGTGGGCCATTTACTGTAGAAACCTTGCAAAACTTTGAGCCTATTAGCCCTGAAGAATTGGATGATGAATTACGAGTAAACGAAGAGGAAGGTGCATTTGAAGAAGTCATTAAACAACATCTGATAAGTGCTGGAATTAAAAATGGACGTAAAGATGAAATGGTCATTTTTCGTAGTGTAGAATTACTAGCAAGTGAGGCACTTCATGCTGAAGGATTTTATCAAACAGAAAAAGGGGAAGAAAAAGCCTATTTTCATATCGGGCCAAAATTTGGCACTGTCAGTAAAAAACTAGTAAGTGATGCAATAAAAGAATGCCGTCAAAGAGGAGACGCAAATTGGCTGGTTATTTTAGGCTTCAGTTTTGAAAGCGACATAGAAGGTAGTACCCAAACTACCAGTATGGGTAATTTCGAAGTTACCAAGGTCCGCATTCACGATGATTTATTGCAGGAAGGTTTGAAGAAAAAACCTGCAAAGAGTGCTGCAAGCTTTGTAACCATTGGCGAGCCAGATATTGCTGTGCATAAAGATGGCGATAATGTTACTGTGGAAATACAAGGTTTAGATATCTACGATCCGATTAAGGATGAAGTAAAGCCTCGTAATGTTAATGATATCGCGTATTGGATGGTAGATGAAGATTATGACGGCAGCAATTTTATTGTAACGCAAGTTTTCTTTTGTGGTGGGGATAAAGCAGAATTTACTAAATGGAAAAAAGGTTTAGATAACTTGGCAAAGGATACTACTAAAAAGAAAGTGGAAAAAACACTGAAAATTGAGATTGATGATGAAGCATTTGATAGGCTTTATGGTCATATTTCTCATCCAATAAAAATCAAATCAAAAGGACAAAAAATAGCTGTTAGAATTATTAGTCAATTTGGTGAAGAATGTACAAAAGTGCTAACTGCATAATATTAAGTTAAATTAACACTCAAAAATAAATGGCATACCAACCACCAATTTCAATTAAACAAGCAATTGATAAAATAGACTACAATCAATACCTTCTACCTGCAATTCAACGCGAATTTGTTTGGGGAACAGCTAAAATAGAACTACTATTCGATAGCTTAATGAGAAATTATCCTGTAGGATCTCTTTTAATGTGGAAGGTACAGGGAGAAAATAAAACCAACCATAGGTATTACAGTGTTCTAAAAGAATACAGAGAAAAATATAAGACACATTGTTCGGAAATTAATACCAATACGTTACCAGACTTCGAAGCAGTATTAGATGGTCAACAAAGATTAACTGCTATTTACCTTGGTTTAAAAGGTAGTTACGCGTATAAATTAAAAGGCTATGCTTGGAAAAATAATGAACATTCATTACCAACACGTCGACTATATTTATGTTTAAATGAGAATAGCATAGACGAAGAGGACAATGACGAAGGAAGAGTGTATGACTTTAGGTTTTTAACGGCAAACCAAGTTGAACAAAGTAACTTACTTTGGTTTGAAGTTAGTAAAATTTTAAAAGTTCAAGGTGTTTTTGATCTGACGAAACTTTTAAAAGACAGTAATTGGGATGATAACCAATTTATATCAGAAACCATATCTAAACTTTTTGATGTTGTTCATGTAAAACCATTTATAAATTATTATTTAGAACATGAACAAGATTACGATAAAGCGTTAAATATCTTCATCCGAATTAATAGTGGCGGTGAAAAGCTTTCCTATTCCGATTTAATTATGTCTACTATAATAGCTGGTTGGACGTCTCAATCAGTTTCAGCTAGAGATGAGTTTAATAATTTAATAGATGAGATATGGAATTCAACAGAAATTCTAATTGACAAGGATTTAATAATCCGAGCATATCTATTAATATATAGTGATGATATTAAGTTTAGAGTTACAAACTTTGGTCTAAACAATGCATTAGAATTTAAAGAAAATTGGGCTGCCATTCGTTCTGCAGTTGTTGAGGCTATAACCTTAATAAGAGATTTTGGATATGTAGAAAGAACAATTACTTCAAAAAATGCTTTGTTACCAATAATTCATTATTTATACATTAGTAATAGAACTAACCAATTTACTACAAAAGTAGCCTATAAAGAAGATAGAAAAATCATTAAGAAATGGTTTCATACCGTGTTGCTTAAAAGGTCATTTGGTGGCCAAGCAGATATTATTTTGAAAGTTATTAGAGACATTGTGAAAGCTGAAGTAGAAAAAGGAGCAATTATTTTTCCTGCTTTGGAGATTGCAAAAACGCTTACTAAAACGAGGAAATCATTAACAATGTCTGAGGAAGATATTGATAGACTATTAGGGACAACATATGAAGATAGGTATGCATTCCCAATTTTAGCTATTCTATACCCTCATTTAGATTATAAAAATAATGATTTTAATAAAGATCACGTTTTTCCTAAATCCCAGTTCAGCGCAAAATACCTTAAAAAAATGCAAGTTGATCTTAGCCATGATAGAGGACATTATTATGCTGACAATTGGTGTTACAACGGAATAGTTAATCTCCAGATGTTAGATAGTAACGATAATAAATCGAAGGGGGATAAAACTTTTGATGAATGGGCTAAAACCTCAGAAGTTGACTACAAAAAACAATTATTGCCTAAAATTACCAGGCTTGAAAACTTTGCTGATTTCGTAGATGAACGTTGGGAAATTTTAAAGAAAAAGTTGGTTGAGGAGTTGAAGTTTAATTAAAAAGTATTAAGATTTATTATGCAGTTAGGATTTTTTGAGGCGAGTGAAGGAAATAAACCCGATAAACTTGGTCAAGCTAATATTTATTATAAAAAAGCTGGTTCAATTTTAAGTCCTACATCAGGTTTTATGGATGGTTATGATTATACTCTTAATCCATATTCTGGATGCTCATTTGGTTGTACTTATTGTTATGCTGCCTTTTTTGCTAGAGATAACGCAGCTAAAGATCAATGGGGCTATTGGGTAAATGTAAAAGAAAATGCACTTGAGCTATTAGCTAACTTTCGTAAAAAGCCACTCATAGGAAAATCGATTTATATGAGCAGTGTCACAGACCCTTATCAGCCAATTGATAAAAAACTAGAACTTACTCGAGATATCTTAAAGGAACTTATAAAATACCATGAAGTAAGACTAGTTGTTCAAACAAGAAGCCCTCTTGTAACTAGAGATATCGATTTGTTTAAGCAGTTTAAGGTATTGCAAGTTAACATGACCGTAACTACTGATAGTGAGAAGGTAAGGAAAGTATTTGAGCCGCTTTGCCCAGGGAACAGACAACGCTTGGATGCTATTAAAGAAATCAGTGATGCTGGCGTTCAATCGTGTATAACCATGACGCCGTTATTGCCAGTTGAAAGTCCTGATGATTTTGGAAAATCATTATTGGATACTGGGATTAAGAATTTTATAATTCAACCATTCCATCAGGATCGTGGGAAATTTACTGCAGGTACAAGAGAGGAAGCAGTTAAATTATTTAAAGAGTATAATTGGACTACAGAGAGATATAAGGAGGTAGAAAAAATAATTAGAGGATATATTCCAGACATAGGAATAGGTAAAGATGGCTTTAAACCAATATGAATAGATCTGAATGGCTCTCATGGCTTAAAAGCCAACAAAATAATATTGACAGCATAATTGCAAATGCTGCAATCAGTTTCTTTGAAACCAACCAAAGAAATGAGAATTTTTGGTATGATGTACGTTGTGCGCAAAATGAATCTTATAACTTATCAAATGGAAAAGATCTCTGCTACGATAGAGTGGCTACTCCTTTGTCATATTCACTATGGTATCAAGCCAGAAGAATAAATACATTTCTATCTCATTTCATAGATCAGCTAATTGAAATAGAACTTGAAGATCGAATTGATTTATTCGACCTTGGTGCTGGGACGGGTGCGGTTCAAATGTCGTTGGGATTAATTTATGCTAAATTAAAACAGGACAAAAAATCTGTGCCTAAAGTCAGGATTTATAATGTGGACTCCAGCCCGTTTATGTTAGCCTACAACAGAAATCATCTATGGCCAGAATTTTTTAAATACTATCCTGAAGCACGGGAAATTTATACTGAATATCACCTAAATAGTTGGAACAACAATGATGAGGTAAAACTAGTTTCACCTTGGATAAGTGCAAGCTATTTATTTGACATGTCAGATAATAGTAATCAAGTTAAGGAAGATTTTTTAAATATCATTGATCTTTTTCAGCCATCTAACTTGTTATTACTCACATCAGATCAGCCCAAAAAAAGGTTGTTATTAACTGATTTAACAAATGAACTAAATAGGAAAGGTTGGCTTGCGAAAAATGAAAGTTCATCGCAGCTAATTTTTCAAGGAACGCCAAGTAAGGTCAATGAGTTAAGAAAGCACTATGCAAATATTTCTGGTGTTAGTACTTTAGCAAGACAGTCATCTTGGACTGATTATAGTTTTATTTCTACCAAAATCAAGCGTTCAGAACGAAAAATGGCTTTTTTTGACGGGGCCGTATCAGAAGTTCAAAATATAAATTTATATAATCCACCGTTAAAAATTAGAACTACAATTACATTAAGTGAAGATCAAAGAAAAGCAGCTAAACATTCTAAAAGACCTGCTATAATTATTGGTCCAGCTGGTTGTGGTAAAAGTGTTGTTATATCAGAGCGAATTATTAATATAATTAAAGCTCATGAAGGCGGATTACCTATAAGCATCTTATTGACGACGTTTAATAAAGAATTACTAAAGAAACTTTTAGAATGGCTTTTGGAGTTATTAGATAAAAACAATAAAAAAGTATCTATTTTAAAAGATACTGATTATAACGGATATCCTAATGGATCTGCAACCATTAAGTGTAATAATAAAGCTTTTGAAATCAGGCTTGTACACTTTGACATGCTTGCAAAATATCTAGGTAATATACCTCTACAATACTTTAATCAAACTCAGCATGAAGGAATTTTAAGGAAATACATTCAACAAGTAGTTGATGAAAAAAATATAAAGTTAAAAGATTATGAAAATATTTTAAATACTGACTTTTTACTGGAAGAATACCACAGAGTAATTTATGGTTTGCAATGTAAATTGAGCGATGGCCTGGATACGTATCAGAATATTTCGAGAAAAGGAAGAGGTAGTAATCCTTCTTTAGCAAAAGGACTAAGGAGAGAAATAGTTTGGAGTGTACTTGTTAAATATGGACGGGAGATTTATTTGAATAACGTTCAATCCTTTACCACAAGAAGGCAGCTACTTCTTCATAAGATAAAAAATCAATCCTTGGGAAAATTTGACTACATCATTGTTGATGAATTTCAAGATTGCACTCAAGCTGATTTTGAAATATTTTCAGGATTGCTAAAAAATGTGGATAACCTTATAATTGCTGGCGATATTGCTCAGGCCATTCACATTGGGAGATCAGCAACAATACCCAAAACGACTAATATGTCAAGCAGAGAATATTTTCGACTAAAAGGATCATATCGTTTGCCTCAACGTATTAGCGAATGCATTATTGAACTTTCAAAAAAAATAAAAGAAGGAAGTTCAAATGACATAGAAGAAATTAGCCCGTACAAGGGTTCTCCTCCTGGCGCAAGACCTATTATTGTGTATGGTAATAATAATGATGTAATAGCCCGAAAAATTAATTCAATCTTCAGTAGTTATAAGAGTTTTGGGATCACAAAGGTTACAATTCTAGAAAAGGATAAACATTTGTGTAGTCTCTTAACTTCCCAAGGTTTGGATTGTGAAACCGACTCAGTCTTAAAATTGAAAGGCCTTGAAAAAGAGTGTATTGTCTGGTCAACATCAAGAGTGGTCGAGTTCGAAAAGGAGATTAAAGAATTTGTCTATACTATCTTAACTAGAACTTCTTGTTTACTCATAATAGCATTCGACGATAATATTTCTGAGAATTATTTAGGAATTTTTTCATTACTTAATAAAGATAGGATTATATATTTCGATGAAGAAAGTGAGCTTAAGTTTACATCCAAGTCGAAACCATATATAGATAATTTTGGTATGGATGAGGATTAAAACAATTTTGGCCACGACTTACATGTTACTGCTCTATTCAAGTTTCTAAATTAAGAATTTCACCTTAAATGATTAGGTAGTTGTTAATAGATTATGAAAACTATAACTCGCCAAGATTTATATAGTATAGCTTGGCAAAAACCTGTTTCTCAATTAGCTAAGGAACTTAATCTAATTGATTCAAGGCTAAGAAAAATATGTAGGGATAATAACATCCCTTTACCAAATAGCGCTTACTGGACAAAAATAAGATTTGGAAAACCGGTAGAGAAAAATGCTTTACCTGACAATTCTCATAATAATTTAATAGAATTTGATAAACAAGAATGGAGCGAAGAGGATGATTTAACAGCCTCTATCTCTAGTAACGAGAAGTTGAATTTTGATGTAAAATCAAAACTACTTGAACCAGATCTAATAGTTAAAGATTTAATAATTAAGATAGACAGCAAAAAGAAAGACGAATATTATCGTAAAGACTCCCCAATGTAGGTGGTAATGGTAGGGTTTCGATTGTTTCCGTAATGCCCAGGAATTTGAACAGGCTATTACTAATCGTAGACTGTCTAATTAAAAATTTCAGAATTTTAGGTTATGGTTTTACCGAAGACAGTGATGGTTTTATTTTGACGCATAATGAAGAAAGACTTTATTTAAGTTTTAGGGAAAAAGGTAATTATATCCAAGAAGAGGATAGAAAATATAGCTATCAATCATGGGTGCCAAATGGTAAATTAAGCGTTAAAATCAAATACATTTATGATAAAGAATTTTTTGACAACTCTGTTCTATTGGAAAACCAAATTGAAAAAATACTGATTTATATCGCCATAAAATTTAATACGCTTCGAATTGAGCATGAACGAAGTAAAGATCAAAGAAGGCTAAATGATATAGAAAAAAGAAACAAGAAGAAGTTAAACAAAGGAAAGAGAACGAGTTGCACAAGTTTAAATTGCTTATAGAAGAATCTAAACGATGGAAGAAATTTCAAATACTTGTTGAGTATTACAATCATTTAAAGGGGGAAGCTTCATCAGAAGATGAGGAAGTTGGGGAAAGATTAGAATGGATTAAATCAAAACTCGACTGGTATAATCCAGTGATTAATGCATCTGATGAATTATTGGATGACGTTAATCGAAATAATTTAGAATTTGACAAACCAAGATCTTGGTAATGATTTGTACACCATTTGTACGATATTTGTCTATTAAATATCTGATAATTAATGTATTTTTAGTTTCTGTATTGGTAAGTAGGTCAGTTTTTCTTGAATTTCCCTGCAACGAACTGAATTCATCTATAAATACTGCAGATCATTTGAAGCAGTTTTAGCTGAACAAGGAAAAACAAACATATGATTGGCATTTGAACTCAATTAAAAATGAAAGCACAATATCGAGGTGGTGTACAAATGAAGTTCAACCAGCTATGAACAAACTTGTTAAGACTGCATCAATTTTCGAAGTTGACGTAAGAGAATTAATTAATTCAACACAGATTACACACAATTAATGGCATTCAACGAAGATTCTAGAGTTAAGATACCCGCACTGCTACATTTAGTTCGTTTTGGGTTATACCTATATTTTTAGAAAAGAGCATTTTAGGCAAGAAGAAACAAATATATTCCGTATCCGTCCTACGAACTAGAGGGTGTTTCATGAACTGTGTCAATAGTGTAACTTTAAACTATCGACATGAACATGGCAACACAAGAAGATTTTGATTTCGAAAGCTTCAAAAAGGAAGCTATAGCTGGCTTATATGCCGGCAAGA